>Ga0214923_10005026_pt1 | contig 15588 bp, 12 predicted proteins | sample LL1510_MetaG_FD_177993 | JGI IMG/M metagenome (GOLD analysis project Ga0214923, IMG submission 177993) | Freshwater microbial communities from Lake Lanier, Atlanta, Georgia, United States - LL-1510 | ecosystem: Environmental > Aquatic > Freshwater > Lake | place: USA: Georgia | collected...
GCGGCTCCGGTGACGTCGAGCGTCATTTGCACGGCTCCGCGCCGCACGCGGCGGCGCACGGCCGCCTCGATCTGCGATTCGAGCGCGGCAAAGCCCTCGCGCGACCGCAGGGCAAACTTGAGATACCGGTTGTTGACGCAGCGGATCTCGACGCGGCAGGTGCTGCCGCCGTCGGTGACGGCCGCCTCGCCGCAGCCGGTCATGCTGAGCGCCATCCCGAGCCTCCGCGAGCGGTTACCTGGCCGCCGGGGCGTCGGCGGCGGCTGCGGGAGCCGCGGGCGGCTCAGGCGCGGGCGCTGCAGGCGGCTGCGGAGCAGCAGCGCCGGGGGCGGTGCCCTCGGCAGCCGGTGCCGCCGGAGGCGTGGCGGGGGCGGCGCTATCAACCGGAGGCGTCGCGGGCTGCGTGCCGAGCGGGTTGCCGGGCTGACCCACCGGCTGCGATCCAGGCAGGCCGCCGGTGGAGGGGTCCATCGCCTCGGGGGCGGCGCTGCCGAGCGATCCACTCAACAGCGACTGCTGCCGGCCGAGCACATTGATCGAGAGCACGCAGAGCAGAATCCAGAACGTCGCCACGCCGACGGTGATCTTCGTGAACACGTCGCCGGCCTTCGTGCCGAACGCGCTCTGGCCTCCCATGCCGCCGAATGCCCCGGCCAGCCCGCCGCCCCGCCCGCGCTGGATGAGCACGAGGAAGATGAGGAACAGCGCCGTGAACACGAGCGTGAAGCCGAGGAAAAACCGGACGAGCGAGAGCATGGGAGATCCTGATCCTGTGAGCGGTTGACCTGTGTTTGTCGTTGAATGAAGTTGAATCGGCGACGCGTTTTCAGTCCCGTCGCTTCCGCTCCGGGCTTCCTGGGAACTCGCGAAGAATACCGTATCGGCCGCCCGGCGGCGACGGCACTCACGCGAACGCCCGGGCAATCCCCAGGAAGTCGTCGGCCTTGAGGCTTGCGCCGCCCACGAGGGCTCCGTCGATATCGGGCTGCCGGGCCAGATCGGCCGCGTTGTCGGGCTTCACGCTGCCGCCGTATTGGATCCGCACGCGGGCCGCCACCTCGGGCGACGCGAGCTTGCCGAGCAGCCCGCGGATCAGGGCGTGCACTTCCTGGGCCTGCTCGGGCGTGGCCACTTTTCCGGTGCCGATCGCCCACACCGGTTCGTAGGCCACCACCACCTTCTCGAGGTCCGCCGGTGGCAGGCCCGCGAGCGAGCCCTGCACCTGCCCGGTGACGACCGCCGCCGTGCGGCCCGCCTCGCGCTCCTCGAGCGTCTCGCCCACGCACACGATCGGCACGAGCCCGGCGGCGAGAGCGGCCTTCGTCTTCGCATTCACGGCGGCGTCGGTCTCGCCGAAGAGGGTGCGCCGCTCGGAATGGCCGAGAATCACGTAGCGGCAGCCCATGTCGACGAGCATCGGGGGCGCCAGCTCGCCAGTGAACGCGCCGCTCGCCTTGTCGTGCATGTTCTGGGCCCCGAGGCCGACATCGCTCTTCGTGCCGGAGAGCGCGCCGCCGACCGCGTCTATATAGAGGGCAGGGGGGCAGAGGATGAGTTCGACCTTCGCCGCCTCGCCGCGCCTTCCTGCCACGGCCGCCGTGAGCTCACGGGCCTTGGCGCGGTCGAGGTTCATCTTCCAGTTGCCGGCGACGATCTTGGTGCGGGACATGCGGGAGACTCCGGGGTGTTGAGAAGCCGCCCAGCGTATCGCTCGCTTCACTGGCGGGGAAGCCCGCAGCGGCCAGGGTTGGCCGGGTCGCGGGGGAAGCGATGGGATATCGCTCACGGGGCCGGCTGCGAGTCCTCCAGGTTGAAGGGCTCGATTGAGGCGACGTGCAAGAGCGGGCAAATATCAAACTCGGCGGGCATGCCGTTGTCGGTGATGTCGGTGCCCACGAGGATGTCGTTGCGAAGCACCCAGGCCATCTCGGGATGCCTCACCTCGTATTCCTTCCCGCTCGACATCACGACCCGAAACGGGGTGAACGGCTGCTGCCGTAACATTCGGCGAATTCCCTCCGGAGACATGAGGCACCTCCTTTGTCTGCGAATTGCGGTGCGGCTCAACGCGTTTACGCCGCATTGAATCACAAGATATACGCCCGTACACACTTTGTCAATCGGGCAACGTTCTGCTCCCGCTTCAGCGAGCGTCATCGTGCCGAAACGAGAGTAGTTTGTCTCATGAGAGGATTTCCTTGATCGGGCTGACGTGCTCGACGCCCACGAGTTTCTGGTCGAGGCCGCCGAAGAAGTAGCTCAGGCGATTGGGGTCGAGGCCCATCTGATGCAGGACGGTCGCATGCAGGCTCTTCACGTGAAAACCCGGCTTGCCGTCGTGCTCGGGCGTGATCGCCGCCGCGCCGAGTTCGTCGGTCTCCCCCACGCTCACGCCCCCCTTGATCCCGCCGCCGGCCATCCACATCGTGAAGCCGAAGGAGTTGTGGTCGCGGCCGGTGCCCTCGGCATATTCGGCCGTCGGCTGCCGGCCGAACTCGCCCCCCCAGATCACGAGCGTGCTGTCGAGGAGCCCCGACCGCTTCAAGTCGGTGAGCAGGGCTGCGATCGGCTGGTCGGTGTTGCCGGCATGGAACCCGTGGTTTTTCACGAGGTCGCCGTGGGCGTCCCAGTTGTCGTCGTTGTGGGCGCCGCCCGAATAGAGCTGGATGAACCGCACGCCGCGCTCCACGAGCCGGCGGGCGAGCAGGCAGCGGCGGCCGAAGTCGGCCGTGCGGGGCTGGTCGAGGCCGTAGAGCTTCTTCGTTGCCTCGGTCTCGCTGGCGAGATCGACCGCCTCCGGGGCGTGCTCCTGCATCTTCCAGGCGAGTTCGTACGAAGCGATCCGGGCGGCGAGTTCGGTGTTGTCGCCGCGCGAGAGCGCGTGAGCGGTGTTGGCCTCGCGAAGGGCGTCGAGCATCGCCCGCTGGGCCTCGAGCGGCATGTCGTCGGGCGGGGCGAGGTCGAGGATCGGCGCGCCCTTCGAACGCAAGAGCGTGCCCTGGTAGGTGGCGGGCATGTAGCCGCTCGACCAGTTCTTCGCGCCCGAGATCGGGCCGCCGGTCGGGTCGAGCATCACGACGAAGCCGGGGAGGTTTTCGTTCACGCTCCCGAGGGCGTAGTTGACCCATGAACCCAGGCATGGCGCGCCGCTCTGGATCTTGCCGGAGTTCATCTGCAGCATCGCCGAGCCGTAGATCGGCGAGTCGGCCGTCATCGAATGGAGAAACGCGATGTCGTCGACATGCGTCGCGATGTGCGGGAAGAGGTCGCTCACCCACTTGCCACACTGGCCGTATTGCGAAAATTTCCACTTCGGCCCGACGACGCGGCCCTGGTTCTTCTCGCCGCCGCGGCCCTTCGTCTTGACCTCGATCGTCTGGCCGTCGAGCCCGTAGAGCTTCGGCTTGTGGTCGAACGTGTCGACGTGGCTGGGGCCGCCATACATGAAGAGGAAGATCACGCTCTTCGCCTTGGGGGCCCCCGTCCGCGGGTCCACGAAGTGCGGCGGCTTCGCGGCCAGTGGATTTCGGAACGGCACGCCGGTGGCGGCATGGGTCTGCCCCGCGAGGAACTGCCCATCGAGCAGGCCCGAGAGGGCGAGCCCCGTGAACGACGCGCCCGCCTCCCAGAAGAACTCCCGCCGGGTGCGGCGGCAGAACTGTCCCCGGGGCTGGTGATGATTCGCTGACATGGCAGACCTCCGCTTCAATCCAGGTAGGCAAACTCGTTGAGGTTGAGCACCATCAGGCAGTAGAGTTCGATCGCGCGGCTGGGGCTCACGCCGTCGGTGCCCTCCAGGCGGTCGACCAGCGCCACGCCGTCGGCCACCTCCTTGTCGGTGATCGGCCGCACCAGTGCGATCTCGAGGGCCCGGCGGACGATGCGGGCCGTGTCGTCGTCGGCCGTCGCCCCCGGCTGTGCTGCCGCCGCCAACGCCTCGCGACGGGCGCGGTCGGCGAACACCCGCGCCTGCTGCTGCAGAAAGGCACCGTTCATCATGCCCAGCGCCTGCGTCGGCTGTGTCGTCACGAACCGCACCGGGCACGATGTGTCGGTGTCGGCGGCGTCGAAGTCGGCGAGAATCGGCGTCAGCAGTGAACGCTTCCAGTGGGCGTAGATGCTGCGTCGGGCCTGTTCTTCCGGCGGCGACGAGCCCCAGCCCTTCCCCGGCACCGACTGCCCGGCCTTCACCTCGGCGGGAATCTCCGGATAGACGCCGGGGCCATACATCTTCGGATTGAACGCACCGCTGGCGACGTGGATCGAGTCGCGAATTTCCTCCGCCGCGAGCCGCCGCATGTCGAACCGCCAGAACGAATCGTTGAGCGGATCTTTCGCAAACGCTTCCGCGTTGGCGGTCGACGCCGCACGATAGGCCTGCGACATCAAGATCAGCTTGTGCAGGGGCTTCAGCCGCCAGCCCGTGGCGATGAACTCCGCCGCCAGCCAGTCGAGGAGAAGCGGATGCGTGGGAGGATCGCCGGCAAAGCCGAAGTTGCTCGAGCTCCGCACGATCCCGCGGCCGAAGTGATGCTGCCAGATGCGGTTGACCACGACCCGGGCGGTGAGCGGGTTGTCGGGCGATGCGATCCACTCGGCCAGGGCCAGCCGCCGGCCGCTCGAATTCGAATCCGCCGGTGGCGCGATCTCCGGGGATGGGGCCTCGAGGATGCCCGGGAAGGCCGGCTCGACTCGATGCTCGGGCTTCGGCTCCGCATGCGGATTGCCCCGGTAGAAGACGAACGTCTCGGGCGCGGTGCGGCCGCGCTCGGTCACGACCAGCGCCTGGGCGACGGGCACCTGCTCCTTCTTGAGCTTCTCGAGTTCCTTCAGCCGCTGGTCATACTCGCGCTTGCCGTCGGCACCGAGGATGTGTTCGCCGTCCGTGCGGATCGCCTGGGCGACGTTGAATTCCTTCTGGCCGGCCTTCGCCGCCAGCGACCGCTTGGCGAAACCCGGCCCCGACCAGGCCAGCGAGAGCCCCTTGCCATGGAGCCACTGGAAATAGTCGAGCCGGATCGGCAGCTGGCCGGCCCGGAGCGCCACGACTGCGGTCTGCGGACTGCCCTCGCCGTGGATGCCGTCGTAGTCGAGGATCTTCCGGCCGTCGATCGAGAGGCGGCTGCCGTCGTCGGAGTCGAGCACGAACGTGTAGTCGCCATCCGCGGGCACCTTGAGGAAGCCGGTGAACACGTAGCCGAACGAATCGGGCCGCAACGACGGCGCGACCGCGATGTCGAAGAGACTGCTCGACACGATGCCGACATCCTCGGCCTTGAGATCGTCGAAGACGGGAAGCGTGTTCCACGTGTCGCGGTAAAACCGGAACTGCAGGTCGTCGAGATCGCCGCCGGCAGCATGCCCCGCCGCCCGCCGCTCCCACTCGTTGCGAAAGCGGGTTTCGATCGCCGTCACCGCCTGCTGCGCGGCATCGCGGCGGCGGTCGAGATCGGCCACCCGCTCCCGATAGTCCTGCCTTTCCGCCTCGTTCATGAAGATCGGCCGCTCGATGCCCGGGCCGCCGTTGGCCATCGGGGCGATGTTGTGGAAGAAGGCGAGCAGGCTGTAGTAGTCGCGCTGCGTGATCGGGTCGATCTTGTGGTCGTGGCAGCGGGCGCAGTTGACCGTGAGCCCGAGAAACGTCTGGCCCGTCGTGGCCACGAGGTCGTCGAACCAGTCGTAGCGCGATTGCAGCTTGTCGGCCGGCTCGTCATCCCAGAGGCCGAGGCGGTAATACCCGGTGGCGATCAGCGTGTCGGCGGTGGGCTCGGGCAGCTCGTCGCCCGCGAGCTGCTCGATCACGAACCGGTCGTAGGGCTTGTCGTCGTTGAGCGAGCGGATGACGTAGTCGCGATACCGCCAGGCATGCGGCTTGTCGCCGTCGCGCTCGAAACTGTTGGTGTCGGCATAGCGGACGAGGTCGAGCCAGTGGCGGCCCCACTTCTCGCCATAGTGGGGCGAGGCGAGCAGCCGATCGACGACCCGCTCCCAGGCCTGCGGCGACGAGTCGGCGAGGAAATCGCGGGTCTCTTTTTCGGAGGGCGGCAGGCCGGTGATGTCGTAGGTGGCCCGGCGCAGGATCGCGATCTTGTCGGCCTGCGTGGGCACGGGCAGGCCGCGGCGAGCGAGCCCATCGCGGATGAAGGCATCGATTGGCTTCGTGACGTCTTCGACCGCGGGCACTGCGGGACGCTCGAGCGGTCGAAACGCCCAGTGCTCCTTCCAGTCGGCCCCCTCGTCGACCCACCGCGTGAGGGAAGCGACCTGCCCGGGCGTGAGCCGCGGCCCCTCGGGAGGCATCTGGAGATCGGGATCGGTGGACGTGATCCGGGCCAGGATCTCGCTCTCGGCCGCCTTGCCCGGCACGATCGCCCGGGTGCCACTCTCGAGTCCCTTGGTCGCGCTGCTGCGATCGTCGAGGCGGAGGCCTGATTCCTGCGTATCTGGCCCGTGGCAGGCCAGGCACCGCTTGGCCAAGAGCGGCTGGATATCGCGGGAGAAGTCGATGCGGTCGTCTGGTGCGGCCGCGACGAGGCCGGGCGACAGCAGAGCGACGAACGCCGCGGCGGCCGCAGCCTGCCGCCACCCGCGGTGGCGATGCCCGGGGAAACGCATGAAAAACCTCACGACGGCCACATTCTAAGCGGCATTTACAAACTGTCAATCTCGATGTAAAAGTGATTCGATACTGTTCCCGTCAAGAGGCGCGCCGTGACCGCGACGAGCAATCGCATCGAGTCGACGCTGCTTCGGCGGATCAACGAGCGGCGGCTGCTCGAAGCGATCCAACAGCACGGTCCATCGTCGCGGGCGATGCTGACGCGCGTCTCCGGGATGACGGCGCCCACGGTGTCGAAGGCGGTCGACGCCCTGCTCAGGCGCGGGCTCGTCGAGGAATCGGAGCCCGTCGATCAGGCGTTGGGTCGGCCGGGCAAACTCGTGCGGATGGCCGCCGACTCGGCGGCGGTGCTGGGCGCGGTGATCGATGCGGGCAGCTGCTGCATCGTCGCCGCCGGGCTCGATGGCCGGGTCACCGAGGAGCAGACCCGACGGTTCGCCACGCCCGAGGCCTACGACCCGCTGATCGACACGATCGAGCGGGAGTGTCGCCGTCTCATGGACACCACGAAGGGCAGGGTGCACGGCATCGGCCTGAGCGTGCCGGGGCTGTTCAACGAGCGGCTCGAGGAGATCGTGTTCTCGCCAAACCTCCACCTGCTCGACAAGCGCAACCCGGCCCGCGATCTCCAGGATCGGCTTGGGGTGCCCTGTGTGCTCGTGCAGGAGAGCGACGCCCTCTGCCTGGGCGAACGGATGTATGGAGCAGCTCGCGGCCTCGCCGATTTCGCCGTGCTCGATGCCGCCACGGGCCTCGGGCTTGGCGCCATGAGCGGCGGGCAGCTGCTGGCGGGGCACAGCGGCATGGCCGGGGAGATCGGCCATGTCACGATCCAGCCCGATGGCCACCGCTGCGGCTGCGGCAATCGCGGCTGCCTGGAAACGCTCGCCACCGACGCCGCCCTCGTGCGGCTGCTCTCCGAGAGGCTCGGGATGCCGCTCGACGTGGCCGCCGCAGCCGCGCTGCTGGATGCCCGGGCGGCCGACTTTCAGCATGAGCTGCGAACCGTCACCGAACACCTGGCGATCGCCATGGCCGCCGTCATCAACATCTTCAACCCGACAACGCTGTTCGTGCACGGCACGCTGCTCGCGGGCGTTCCCGACCGTTTCGCGAAGGTCGTCGAGCGGGTGAAGCAAAGGGCGCTGGCCGCCTCGTTCGCCGATTGCACGATCGTGGCCACGCGGTCGAGCAAGCGGCAGGGGGCCGTCGCCGGGATCATGCATCATCTCACGAGCGCCTGTGCCCCGTCGCTACGCTAGCGGCCCACGCTCGATACCTTCTACTGAGCTTTGAACAATCCCGTCATGCATGTCCCGTCGCTTCCGCTCCGGGCTTGTTGGATTCGAGCATCGCCACTTTTTTTCAATCGTCCATAAGGAAGTCATCCCTTGTCACATCCTGCCACGCGACCGCCGTTCTCGCTCGCCGGCCAGGTGGCCCTCATCACGGGGTCGTCGGCCGGGCTCGGCCGGGCGATGGCGCAGTGCCTCGGCCTCGCCGGGGCGAAGGTGGCCATCAACTACGCCAACTCGAAGCCGCGGGCCGAAGAAGCCCTTGCCGAACTCCGCGCCGCGGGCGTCACCGCCGAGGTGTTCGCAGCCGACGTCACCTGCGAGCGGGCGATCGACGGGATGTTCACAGCGATCGAGGCGGCGCTCGGGCCGGTCGACATCGTGGTCGTCAACGCGACTCCGCCGCAGCCCCTCAAGCCGATCGAGGAGTACGACTGGGCCTTCCACCAGCAGATGCTCGAGTTCTTCGTGAAGAGCCCGTATCTGCTCGCCCGCCGGGCGCTGCCCGGCATGAAAGACCGCGAGCACGGCAGGATCATCAACGTCACGAGCGAGGTCTTCCTCCTCGGCACCGCACCGTTTTCCGCCTATGTCGCCGCCAAGGGCGGGCAGACGGGCTGGTCGCGGAGCATGTGCCACGAATTGGCCCCGTTCGGAATCACGGTCAACATGATCGCCCCGGGCTGGATTCCGGTGGAGCGGCATGCAAGCGATTCGCAGGCCGACAAGGATGCCTACCTGGCGACGATTCCCGCGGGTCGCTGGGGCACGCCCGAGGACGTGGGCTGGGCCGCCGTGTATCTCGCCAGCCGCGAGGCCGGCTTCGTGACGGGGCAGACGATCGCCGTCAACGGGGGCACGACCTGCTGGTGAGGCCGGCTTCCGCCACGTCGACGCCCATCTGTACGCCCCGGGCCGCGATCAGCGCTTCGGCATCAAAAAGAGCTGCTTCCCCTTTTTGTTCAGCGGGCCAGGCCGGTGGCCTGGTTGAAGACGCGCGACTGCCCCTCGACGAGCCGCGTGACCGCCTGCCACCGCGGGCCGCCCGGGCCGGGGGGCTCGGTGCCGAAATAGTTTTCACCGGCCGTCGCCCGCCGCCAGTGCTCGCCGACCTCGGCGGGCGTGAGGGCGAAGTCGTAGAGAGCAAGTTCATCGATCACGCCCGTGAAAGGTTCTCCCTGGGCATGATTGCCGATCGTCGCCGCCACCGGACCGCCGGACAGCACCATCGTGCCCACGGGATAGTCGTGGGAAAACCGCAGCCGGCCGTCGATGAAGATCGCCTTGCGTCCCGTGAAGCTGTCGTAGGTGGCGACGACATGATGCGGCGTGCCGTCGGTGATCTCCGCGAGCGTGGGCCGGCCGTCGAGCCCGTCGAGCGGCATGTCGAGCTCGCGGTAGCCGCGGCCGGCGAGGTGCAGGCCAAACGCCAGGCGCGGGCCGGCCGGCACCGGCGGTTCGGTGAAGCCACCAAAATTCGTGCCATCATGCTGGAACGACAAGAGTACCCGGGCATCGCCATCCTCCTTGCGGTAGATCTCGTCGTAGTCCTTGAACTTTCCGCTCCAGGCCGACACGATCACCGCCTCGAGCGTGATCCCCTCGGCTGTCGCCAGCACCCCGGTGCCCACCTTGTCGCCCGTGCCTCCGGCGATCGCTGCCACGGCGGGGCGGGTGTTGTCGAATCGCACCGCCGCCGCACCCACGAGACCGGTGACGGGGGTCGCACCGCTGCCGAGCGTCGCGGAGAGCCCGCCGACGACGTCGGCCACGCGGGCCGTCCCCGCCAGGGCGTCGTCGAACGGCCAGTAGCACACCGGCAGCCGCACCCGCGACTGCACCTCCACCTCGCCATCGAGCACCGTCACCTCCACGTGCTCGTCATCGATGCGATCGACACGAAATGACGTGCCTTTGTCGACGATCCGCAGGTTGGCCGCCGTCACCGAAAAATTGGCATCTGGCTCGGCGAGGCGGGCCTGCACGCTGCCGTCGTAGAGCGCTCCCGAGTCGCGGGACGTGACGCCGAAGACCGCCGACTGGGCGACGTTCACGTCGGCCCCGCTCGCGGATCTCAAGGCGGTGGGCCTGTCTGGCCGGAGGGTCGTCGGGTTGAGCGGCCTCGACGCGCCGCCCTCGACCTCGAGGCTGGCGACCGTCACGAGCGGCAGTTGCCGGGTGTCGTAGGAGCCGAGCGGGGGCGTTGGCGGCGGCGGCTCGCGGTCTGCGGTGACGAGCAGCATCAGGCTGGCCGCGACGAGCGTGAGGCCGCCGCACATGGCTGCCACGCGGCCTGCGGAGGGCCGCGGCCAAAGCCGACGGGGCCGCGACCCGCCCGGCGCCGCCGCCGCGGTCGAAAGGGCGATCTGGCCGTGGAGCAGGCAATAGTCGACAAACTCGCGGCGGGCCGCGGCGCTGGCCGCGAGCAACGCCTCGAGCCGGGCGCCGTCGGCGGCCGTGATGGTGCCGTGCACGTAGTCGGCCGCCAGATCGAGCAGGGTGTCGCGGTCGTGGAGGGGGGTGGCCATGGGAGCGGGGTGAGCCCTCTGTTTCACGACACCGCGGGCAGGCCGCCCGCGGTGTCGTCGCAAGATTGGGAGAGATCGGGGAGCTTTCGGGAGAGGCACTCGAAGAGCGTTCGCCGCATCGCCTTGAGCGCCTTGTAGACCGCGTGTACGGTGCGGCCCCACCGCTCGGCGATCATGGCAGCCGACCGATTCTCGCCGTAGAACATCCGCACGAGGTCCCGCTGCCGCTCCGAGAGGCCGGCGATGCAGCCCTCGAGGGCTGCCAGCCGCGCGTCGGCCGATTCGACGGCCGCGGTGGTGGAGTCGGCGAGATCCGCGAGGAGCGCTTCGCTGAACACGTGCCGGTCGCGCCGACGCGTGCGCCAGTGGAGCAACACCTGGTGGCGGGCGGTCCCGAGGGCCCAGGGCAGAAACTCGGCGTCGCGGCGAAACGTGGCAAAGCTCCGCCAGAGCACGAGGCTGGTGGCCTGGAAGACGTCGTCGGCCTGCGACGGATCGTGCACGAGCGTGCGGATGAACGCCTGGATCCGCCCCTGGCACTTTGTGAACAGGGCCAGGAACAATTCGTAGTCTGCGGTGGAATGGGGAGCGGGCGTGGGCATGGGCGGCTGAAAAGGAATGCACCGGGGATGGCGGATTTGGTACTGTCGGACGTCGATGCGGCTGGAAAACAGGCTTGCCGGCCGCGTGTGAGGGGCTACTGCTCGGCAAGCAGGAAGTCGTTGTTGATCGCCTTGAAGCTGATCGAGCCGCAGAGGCTGCGGACCACGATGCCCTCCCGCTCCTGGGCCTCCTTCGCACCCGGGAAGTGATCGCGGTAGCGGCCCTTCGCTTTCTCCAGGAGATCGGCCAGCGAGTAGGAAAACGATTCGCCGCGCTCGAGCACGGGCACGAAGGGCACGCCGAGCGCCGCGGCGGCCGCCTGGGCCTCGTCGAGCGGAAGCCGCGTGCGCGTGGCCGTGTTGACCACGGTGAACACGAAATAGTCCACGTCCTTCAGGCCCAGCCTGTTGCACTGGATGCCGGGCCCCACGATCTCCCCCTGGATCGCGAGCGCCCCGCCGAGGGCCTCGAGCCCGGCCTGGATTCGATAGCGCTCGTTCACCTTCCAAAAGGCGTGCTCGGGCGTCTGGTTGTAGCTGTAGTTGCGGCCGCAGGCGTGAAACTCGCCGTTCTTGGGATCGATGATGAAGGTGCAGCTCGTGCCGTCGAGCTTGAGGCTGATGAAATACGGCTTGCCGGCGAGGGCGGCGAGGAAGGAATGCTCGTCGTCCTGCTGCACCCGGATCTCGTCGGTCTTGGGGATCGACCAGCGGAAGGTGCGCGTGTCGCCGGCGATGAACGTGGGGATCGGCGGCTCGTACTGCTCCACGCCGAGGAGCGCGGTGAGGTCGGAGCCGATCGGCAGGCCGGCCGCCTCGGGAAACAGCCCCACGGGCAGGGCGAGCCCCTGGCTCAACTGCTTCCGCAGCCTCACGGTGCGGAGCTTGAATCTGCCGAGGTCGGGCTTGAACGACGACTGCCGGAGAAACTCATACCGCGGCTGCTCGGGGAGCAGGCTGTCGATCTCGAAGTACACACACGCATCGCCCGCGCGAAACTCCCCCTTCTTGGCCACGCACTGCCAGCCGAGCACGCCGATGGCCTCGATGTTGTCGGCCCCGGGAATGGGGTGGACGTGCTTCACGGTCTGCAGGGAGGCGAGTTTTCTCATGACGGCGATCGGAGCGCGGACGAATATTGACAGCGGCGGCGGAAGTATATACACACGTACACTTCCAGGCGAGCCCGCCGCGGCCGGATTCCCCGGCGGGCGGGACGCAGCGTATCTTAAAGAGGATCACCGATGATCACGGTAGCTGAAATGTCGCAGTGGTTCCGCAAGGCGTTCAACGAAACCCAGTCGCAGATGCTGGCCGAGGCCACCGTGCGGCTCCACGCAGACCTCGTGCATCGGGAGGACTTCGCCCGGCTGACCGCCACGGTCGAGCGGCTGGGTGAACGCGCCGAGCGCGTCGTGGTCGCACAGGAACAGACTGCCCAGGAAATGCGCGAGGTGGTGATCGCGCAGAAGGAGACGACGCGCGAGCTGCAAGCGCTGGCGACCGCGCAGGCTAAGACGCAAAGTGAGATCGGCGAACTCACGTCGAACACGAAGGCGATGCAGGGCGAGATCAGAGAGCTCACGTCGAGCACGAAGGTGATGCAAGGCGAGATCAGGGAGCTCACGTCAACGACAAGGGTGATGCAAGGCGAGATCAGAGAGCTCACGTCGAGCACGAAGGTGATGCAAGGCGAGATCAGGGAACTCACGTCAACGACAAGGGTGATGCAGGGCGAGATCAGGGAGCTCACGTCGAGCACGAAAGTGATGCAGAGCCAGATCGGGAAGCTGGCTTCCACGACGGAGGTCGTGCAAAGTGAGATCAGAGAGCTCACTTCCGCATCCTTGGCCACGCAGGAACAGGTCGCGACCCTCGCGTGGTCGATGAAAGACATGCAGAAGCAGGTCGGCGGCCTCGCCCAATCGGTGGGTTGTGGCCTCGAGGCCTACGCCATGGAGCGGATCCCGAAGATTCTCACGAAGCAGCTCGGGTTTGTGGAGGAGTCGGCGGGGCCGGAGCAGTTTGCCGCATCAAACGGCAGTCAGGACGACATCGACGTGGTCGTGCGCGGCTCGCTTGCGGGCCGGCCGGTGGTGTTTCTGTGCGAAACGAAGACGAATGTCTCGGCGCAGGAAGTGCGGGGCTTTCTCACCACGGCCGACCGTGTGCGGCCGCAGGTCGGCTGCGACGACGTGCGCGTCTTCTACTTCGCCTACCGGGCAAGCCCCGAAGCGCGAGCTGCCGTCCGGGATGTCGGGGGGTATCTCGCCTTTCCGCACACGATTCTCGTGAAGCCCGCTGAGTGAAGCCTCGCGGAGGCGTTTTTTCAGCGGAATTCGGGCTGTTTTACGAATTTCCGGCGGGTCGGCACATACCTTCCGAGAGCGATCCCGGAGCCTATGGATGTCGACACGATCAGCCCTGCGATTGGCTATCGCCGCCGTGATCACCCTGAGTGCCGCGCCCCCCGCCGCCCGCGGCGACGGCGGCCATTCGGCCGCGCAGGCGCTGATCCTCGCCCGCTGCGTCGAGTGCCACGGGCCGGACGGGCAGGAATCGCACCTCCGGCTCGATTCGCGGGCCGGCATCCTCCGCGGCGGCGACTTCGGCGCGGCGGCCGTGGCGGGCAAGGCCGATGCGAGCGAGCTCATCCGCCGCGTGAAGACGACGAATCCGGAGCAGCGGATGCCGCCCGACGGCGAACGGCTCACGGCCGACGAGGTGGCGGCCCTCGCCGCGTGGATCGACGCGGGGCTGCCGTGGCCCGGCCACTCCGCGGAGCCGGCGGACGAAGCCGCGCGCGATCCGCGGCTCGACCACTGGGCGTGGCAGCCGATTGAAAAGCCGGCCGTGCCCGCCGCGGTGCCCGCGTTTGCCACGCGGCCCGGCATCGAGGCCGAGCGAAACCCGATCGACTTTTTCATCCGGGCCAAGCTCGTCGAGGGTGGAAGACAGCTCGCGCCCTCGCCCGCGGCCGACCGGGCCACGCTGATCCGCCGGCTGTCGTTCGATCTCACGGGGCTGCCCCCCACGCCCGACGACGTGCAGGCCTTCGTCGCCGACACGGATCCGCGGGCTTATGAAAAACTCGTCGACCGGCTGCTCGCCTCGCCGCGGTATGGCGAACGCTGGGCGCGGCACTGGCTCGACGTCGTCCACTACGGCGACACCCACGGCTACGACAAGGACCAGCCCCGCCCCCACGCCTGGCCCTACCGCGACTATTGTGTGCGGGCGTTCAACGCCGACACGCCGTATGCCCGCTTCATCGAGGAGCAGGTGGCCGGCGACGTGCTGCATCCCGACACGGCCGACGGCCAGGAGGCGATCGGGTTCATCGCCGCCGGGCCCTGGGACCTGATCGGCCACCGGGAGGTGCCCGAGACCAAGACCGACGGCAAGATCGCGCGGCATCTCGACCGCGACGACATGGTGGCCAACACGATCGGCACGTTCGCGAGCGTCACGATCCACTGCGCCCAGTGCCACAACCACTAGTTCGATCCGATCACGCAGGACGACTACTACGCGCTGCAGGCCGTGTTCGCGGCACTCGACCGGGAGGATCGGCCCTATCACCCGGATGCCGCCGTGCGGGAGGCCTACGCAGCCGCCGAGCAAAGGAAAACGGCCCTTGAAAAGCGGACGGCGGAGATCGAGGCAGCCATCGCCGCGAAAGCCGGGCCGCGGCTGGCGGAGATCGACGAGGCGATCAAGAAGACCCCGGCACCGAAGGACGGCAACCCGACGGCGGCCTTCGGCTACCACGGCGCGATCGCCTCGACGGCCGACGGCGTGAAGTGGCTCCAGCTCGACCTCGGCCGGGAGACCGACCTCGCGGAGATCGTGCTCCACCCCTGCCACGACGACTTCAACACCATCGGCGCGGGCTTCGGGTTTCCGCTGCGATATCGGGTGGAGGTCGCCGACGACCCGACGTTCGCCACGGGCGCGACGGTGGTCGCCGACCACGGCGCGGCCGACGTGCCGAATCCCGGCATCGAGCCGCAGACGATCGCGGCCGCCGTCAAGGGCCGCTACGTGCGGATCACCGCCACGAAGCTCGCCCCACGCAAGGATGATTTCATCTTCGCGCTCGCCGAGGTGGCCGTGAAGGCCGCCGACGGAAGGGACGTGGCCCCGGGGTCGGTGGTGACCGCGCTCGACTCGATCGACGCGCCGCCCCGCTGGCAGCGGGCGAACGTGATCGACGGCCAGAGCCCCGCCGCTGCGGGCGTCGCCCTCGCCGCCCTCGATGCCGAGCGGAAGAAGCTGCTCGCGAAGCATCGTGATCCGGCCGTCGCCGCCGAACTCGAGCGGATCAAGGCGGACCTGGCCGCCACGGCCGAGGAGAAGCAGAAACTGCCGCCGATGCGGACCGCATACGCCGTCACGTCGCGGAGCCGTGACGGCGTGCCGCGGCCGATCCGCCTGCTCTCGCGGGGCAACGTGCTCTCGCCCACGCACGAGGTCGGCCCCGGGACGCTCGCGCTCGTGACCCCGCTCCAGAGCCGGTTCGACCTGCCCCCGGATCACGAGCG
>Ga0214923_10005027_pt1 | contig 15584 bp, 17 predicted proteins | sample LL1510_MetaG_FD_177993 | JGI IMG/M metagenome (GOLD analysis project Ga0214923, IMG submission 177993) | Freshwater microbial communities from Lake Lanier, Atlanta, Georgia, United States - LL-1510 | ecosystem: Environmental > Aquatic > Freshwater > Lake | place: USA: Georgia | collected...
CGGGGTTTTGTTTTCATGGAAAAGGGCCTTGTAATAGCGGTCTTCCCAGTAAGGTTCTTGTGGGCAAATGTATTTTTCTTCGGCCCGGAAGATGATGGGGGCGTTGTTGAAAATATCGGCGCGGTCTTGGACGGTTTTGTCGGCCCATTTGCGATGGTCGAATTTTGCGCGAGCAGTATATTCCGTCGTCAAAAAACTGTATTCGTTTTTCGCTAAATCTTTCACGAGTTCATAGACGTTTTTCCAGGCAATGGTTTGTGTAGATGGGTCAATTAAATATTTGTTTGGAGTTTTGCCTAAAATGTTGCGATAGGTATCGAGCAATACTTGAATCCCGTGGGTGCGAATATTTAGCGCCGGAAAATGTGGCAAAAAATCATTGCCCAGGAAAAAACACAAAAAGACGTAATCATAGATGCGTTGCGGTGTCGAGTGGGCACATTCCATTTCGCGCTGTATCGAATCACACAATTGTTTCACATCTAAAAACAGTGGTAAATTCGCCGGGGTTTTTTGTTTTGCGACATCACCAAACACAGGGGCTTCGCGGAAAATATAAATGTTTTCGTAATACTTTAGGTGGAAAATAGACAACATGATTAAATCGGAATCGAGACCATAGACGGCGGCATTTTGCTGGGTGAGTGGATGTTCACGCATATGTTCGCACATTTTATGTTCCCCTTCGCCAGGTTCAATGGAACCCGAAACCACGATTTTGCGAATATTATATTGTTTTTCTTTGCCTCGAAACTCGGTAGCGATTTTTTCACTCAATGTATTCATAAAATTCGTGCCCGGGGTAATCGCCGCACTGTTCCAGATAGGAGTCTGTGACGAAGTTTCGCCATTTTGTGACATAAATTGTGATTTATAACGACGTGTGCGTTGTTGTTCCATCTTCGCAAAAGGCGCGACTCCGTCAAAAGCAATGTATAAATAGTCGGTGGGTTTAATCATATATACATATGTTTTGATGTTGGCAATCACTTCACTAATAATAAGGCTTTCGATAGGTCCTTGTTGCGACGAGTAATTTTTTTCTAATTCACGAAAGGCGTCATAAATAATAGAATTGCAATCCATGTACAATGCAGCAAAAGATGTTTGCGATTGTTGATGTTGTTGCAACGAACGTATAATATTAGAATGGTTTTTAATAATATACGAAAAATAACTAGGGATTCCCATGATGTTGTCTCTTTTAGTCATAGAGTGTTGTTTTTATATTACTTTAGAATATTATATATGGGGTAAAGCGAAAATATCTCGTCAATGATGAGTTTTTTGATGTAATTGTGTAATAGATGTGACGATGGTTGTAAATAGTTTAAAAAGAGGGTAGTCTACGTTATTGTACAATAATATTCTTTGGGACAGTTTATTCTATAAAGAATATATATATAGGGGGATGAACAAGAAAAAAGAAGAAATCATAAAAAATAGTATAAAAATAAAAACAATCATGACACAAGAGAATCATGATGTGATGGGGTTTGTGCGCGAAAAAATAAAATATTTTCAAGAAATTATACGCAACACTGTTTTGTCGATCCAACAACACAAATCCAACGAACTATTTAGTAATAGTGATGTGAATAATTCTATACATACATTGGCGGAAATCTACGAGAAAACAGTAGCTATTACAAAAATTATGAATCAAAATTATCAAATGACTGCGCAACAAAGTGAAGAATTGATCGAATCATTACAGCAAATTATAGATAAATTATCCATCATCGTGAGTGGGTTTGGAACTCGACACTTTGACGATTTATTGTTTATTTGTTTTGGTTCTCAATATGTACAGCAAATGCCCGAAAATGAATATTTGCGAGAAAAAATAGAATTGATACGAAAATATGTACATCCAATAGGATATAAAAATATTGCATGGAAAACTAATGAAAATGGTCGCGCAAGTGATGAATGTACAAGCACCATATTGTGTTCTAATAAAATGAATGATGATATTATTCAAATTGAGAAATCAAATCACTACGAATGTTATGACAATGATAATAATGTGAATACTCGATTTTTCAGCAAAGTCTATGGGATACGTGTGGTATTGCATAGTAGTAAAAGTTCTCGCACAGTCATTGTAACGGGTATTATAGATGATATTGCATTAGATTGTATTTCAAATAAATACATTGATCGACGCAAAGGTGGCGCTCTAGAAAGGGGGGAAATAGATATGCCATTGTTTGAAAGATTATTAAAATCATTTACATTAAAGGATTATTTAATATACGGCAATGAAGATATGTATAAAAAATATTTGACTATTTATTCGGATGTGGCATTTATCAAGAACAATAATCTGGATAATATTATTCGTAAATTTACTGCTATGGACACATTTTCACAGCGAAACATGCTGATTCATTTATTAGCACATAATAAAGACGATGATGTACAATATATTACATATTTATTATATGATGTAATCACTGCCACAAACGGAAATAATAATGAGACGGGGGATTCAAAAGAACAAACTATGATTTATGACAGTTTTCCGTGGGCAGTCAAAATTCATTTCAAAGATATTATGAAATTCACCATCAAATATACGCAAGAAATGATGCAAAAATATGATATTAATCGTGTTTCCTTAGAGCAACAAATATATGTTATGAAAGTTCCAGAATACATTAAAGAAAAAGCCATGGTAAAACTCAAAGAGATTAAAGGTAAGGGGGACGAGTCAAGTACAAAAGCAAAACAATATTTAGAAGGATTATTGAAAATACCCTTTGGAATATACAAAAAAGAACCATTGTTATGTAATATAAAAAATATTAACGATGAATTCAAACTTATCGTCGAACAATGCGCAGAATTTTGCACGAATCTACATATTCCGCAAAAAAAACAATACACGAATATAGAAATCATAAACTATGTGAAACAAATGAACCATTGTATCTGCGAAAAACTCGGTAATTACATTAACAATGCACTTAAAGTGCAAAAGAATAAACAATTGCGGTTTATTGTGCAACATTTATATGATCTGTTACAAAAAAATAGTATAAGTTGTGAATTGAAATTCGGCAAAAAGCCTGAAAATATAGCTTATATTCAACAATTGTTACATCATCATCCACAATATAAATATGAGATTTTCGATATGATTCAAGGGGGGACAAATCACAAAATAAAAAAATCAATTGCAAATATTGACGCTTCCATAAAAAATGTAGATCTTGATTTAAAACGGGTACATGAAGCATTAGATGCGTCAATTCATGGACATGATTATGCGAAAAATCAAATTCTTAAAATCATTGGTCAATGGATGAACGGAGAACAGACGGGTTATTGTTTCGGTTTTGAAGGTTCTCCGGGAGTAGGAAAAACGTCAGTGGCAAAAAAAGGATTGGCGAATTGTTTAATCGATGCTGATGGAGTATCGAGACCTTTTGCATTTATTGCATTGGGTGGATCATGCAATGGGTCGACATTAGAAGGACATAGTTACACTTATGTGAATTCTATGTGGGGGCGTATTGTCGATATTTTAATGGAAACGAAATGCATGAATCCGATTATATACGTAGATGAGCTTGACAAAGTCAGTAAGACAGAACATGGCAAAGAAATTATAGGAATATTGACACATTTGATTGATACGACACAAAACGATTGTTTTCAAGACAAGTATTATTCAGGGATTAATATAGACTTGTCAAAGGCTCTTTTTATTTTTTCATACAATGACCCCGAGAACATTGACCGTATTTTATTGGATCGTATTCATCGTATTCGATTCGATAATTTGACAATGGACGATAAAATGGTGATTGTAAAAGATTATCTATTACCCGAAATCAACGAAAAAATGGGATTTTGCGATGTAGTCGTTCTCGAAGATCCCAGTATCGAATATTTGATTGAAACCTTTACCATGGAACCGGGTGTGCGCAAACTCAAAGAAGTCATTTTTGATTTGTATGGTGAAATTAACTTGGATTTATTGAAATGTAACGATGAACAAAAGGTAGAAATGCCATTTGTCGTAAAAATCGAAGATTTAGAAACAAAATATTTGAAAAAATACCACAAAATCCAGGAAACGAAAATACCGGAAAAGAGTGGAATAGGAATTATTAATGGATTGTGGGCCAACGCTTTAGGAAAAGGGGGTATTATACCGATTGAGACGATGCTTTATCCATGCTCAGGGTTTTTAGAATTGAAATTGACGGGATTGCAAGGAGACGTTATGAAGGAAAGTATGAATGTGGCGAAAAGTTTGGCCTGGGGTTTGACACCTTTAGCAAGAAAAAAGGAGCTGATTGCTGAATTTGAAGAAACGAAATGCCAGGGATTACACATTCACTGTCCGCAAGGTGCCGTGTCAAAAGACGGGCCTTCGGCAGGAACCGCCATCACCGTCGCCATCTATAGTTTATTCAACAAACGTATTATTTCTAATACTGTTGCCATTACGGGCGAAATCAATCTACAAGGAAAGGTGACCGCGATTGGTGGATTAGACTCGAAGATACTCGGCGGAATACGGGCGGGAGTGAAGCGGTTTTTGTATCCAAAAGAGAACCATCGCGAATATGTAGAATTTATGGAAAAATATGGTGGGAAATCATGTTTGGAGGGAATTGAATTTATCGAAGTATCTAAGATCGAAGACGTTTTTCCATATGTGTACGACACCTTTTAACCGATAAATTGCCTTTTATGTCAATAATTCTACCATTGGTAGAATTATCGAGTATAAATCGGAAATTAAAAGGTTAAAAGATGGAATAATCTCTAGCAATAATGTATAATGGCAGGTCTTAATGTTAATTTTATTCTATATACGGCATTTCGTTTAGCGCCCTTTATATTGGTCAGTTTTTTCTCATTGTCATCGATTCTAAATCAAGATTTGAAAGGATTGATTTATATTGCGGGGCTATTGTTTGCATCATTTTTAGCCATACTAATTGGAAACATGGATGTATTCAAAAACCCAACTGAAAATACATCAGACAATGAGCTCATTTGCAATGTATTGACTTTGACCGAAAGTGGTAGATTGTCAAATTTACCCTTAAGTATGGTGGTCTTTGCCTATACCTTTTTTTACTTGGTGGATATTATTGCCCACTATAAATTAGCGAATCAAAACATACCGACATTGATTATTTTTCCCTTGATTATCATAGGTGAATTTATATGGAATCGTGCATACGGTTGTGCCAGTCTAAGTGCCATTATCGCAGCATTCGGAATCGGTTCTCTTATTGGATGGGCATGGTCGGCTATGATACGCTCCACCGGTGTAGTCCAATTGCAATATTTTAACGGTATTAGTAATGCGGCAGTATGTTCTCGTCCATCGAAACAAAAATTCAAATGTACTACCAGTACTAAAGCATAGTGTCATTGATGATTACTTTCTACGAATAATCATCAATTATGGATCAAAATAAGGTAGATTTTGCATCAACCATTCCTTAATGGATAGTACAATACGTTGTCGATACATGTCATTGGCAATCATTTTGATACTCGCAGATTTATCTGCAAAATGAAACAAAAAATATTGAATAATATTTGCAGTATTCGCTGCTGAATATTTCGCCGTCAATTCGGATTTAGGAAAAAGAGGAATGTTTTTGCGCGCATTGACGCTATTGTGGAAATCATAGATAAATGTAATTAATTGGTCTTTGCTTTGTATGGCATTAAAATTCGAATTGTCTAAATAATTCCCCGCATGCGCAGAACAATCGGGGCAAGGTAAATTGCGACAAATGGCATTCATCTGTTGTAAAAATCCTTGACGAACTGTTTGAAAATATTCAGGCTTGATTTTTTGAGCCATCGTATGCAGAAAGAACCAGGTAGGTTCTCCCCATTTCATCTTTTTTTTAGGAGGAGCTGGTGGTTCTTCGGATGATGTGATTGTTTGTACGTTCGCTTTTCTAGGATACACCGTTTGTTTGTTGATAAAATTCATCGATTGGATTTGTTGATTGTTTTGACGTTTAATGGTTCGAGGATTTGAAAACATCATATTCATACTTTATAATAAGGGGGTAAAAAATATTTTGCAGATAAAACAAATAGACATAAAAATATAACCATACAATATAAAATGGAAACCAAAGATCAATTAATCAAAAGTATCAAAGAATGGGTGAAAATAGACAATGAAATACGTGCGCTGCAAAAAGAAGTCCGAAAGAAACAGGCCGACAAAAAAAACATTTCGAAAGATTTGATGGAAGTCATGCGCAAAAACGAAATCGATTGCTTTGATATCAAAGACGGGCAAATCATGTATTCGAAGAAGAGTGTCAAAAAACCCATTACCGCGAAAAATTTATTGGGTATTTTAGCCAATTATTGTAAAGGGGACATTGAAAAAGCGACGGAAATGAATCAATTTATATTGGATAGTCGTGAAGAGACGGTGAAAGAAGTGATTGTGCGTAAAATAAAAAAGACGGTTGAACTCGATGCTTAATAGGTGAAATCATTGAGGTCATATCCACTCGATGTTTTTGTGCATTTTGCGATAATGGCTGGATTTGATTTATTGGCTAAAATGTCTTCGGTTTTATAGACATTGTTGTATTTGTCAATATAATAGACAATCCCGCGAATTTCTTCGGCGAAAACTTCGAGTTTTTGTTGCAAGGGATTTTCAGAAGTCGTTGCCATTGACCCGTGGGGAACACCCTTTGAATGGGTTCCGCAAAATTCGCAATTTTCTTTGCGCTGACGAGTACATTGTTCGCCATTCGCCCGTTTTGCAGTGCATCTGTTTTCGGATGGAATGCAATTTTTAGTGCGTTTGCGTTTTACAAAATCGTCTTTGGATAAACAGAGGCGGTCGTAATCATAGATGAATTCGAGTATTTCGTTGATTTTTTGTTTTTCGGCGAAATCTAAAGATGCCATTTTTTCGCGAATGGCATCTTTGAACCCCGTAGTATAGGTTTCGATGCGTTTGTTGATGTTTTTCTCCATGATGATGTTGGTATTTGTGTAATAGATATGTTGATGTGAACTGGTTTCAATTTTATTTGCTATTGGCATATCATGTGCAGTAAAATTGATTGCATTTGTGGTCAATGATGGTTACCTAAGAATCATGGAGAAATTACGACAAGGCCAACGATATTTGTTTCACATGAACCGACCCTTTATCGATGATGCGGAGTCGTTTCGAGCGAATGTAGTCAAAGTCTATAGCAAAACACTTGTTGTGAATTGTTGTGAAACAGAGCGCAATAGGAATACACAAGTAAGTATGCCGCTGAAATGGGTGAAACGGGCAGACACATTGGAAGATATTGTTTATGACAATCCGATTTTGCCGTCAGATATTTTGTTACTGATTGACGGTTATTTATGATGACAAAATTGAAATTTTATGGCCGGTGGATAGGATCAGCCCATACAATCATGGAATACTTACAAACTGCAAAAAGCATACTCACTAGTGCCGCTGGCGTCTATGTCATATGGATATTATTACACTATATCTCACCGCATCTTTATGTGAGATATTGTGTTCCGGCAACGATTACTGGACTACTCATGTCGGTATTCGTCGCACCCGCACCGCACTGCCAGGCCCTACGTTGGACCATTTATAACGGTGGCAATGCTATCTTAGCCATGTGGATATTTGTCGGCACCTGGTTCATGCAATATCTAATTCCAGCACCTATCAAAAATAATTAATCAATCGTCTTCTTTGCGTTCTTCGAAATAATGAAAAATCTCGTCTAAAAATTCTTGCGGGCATTCCTCCGTCGGAACTAACAATCCGTCGGCATTTTTTTTGACATGGCGAATCGGGTCATAGGCATGGCGAATCAAGATTTCCCAGCGTTCCGTGTATTTGCGATTCGCTTTCGACCCATGAAAATGATGACGTATGACACCCGGCACGTAACCGATGCGCAATCCCCTGGTTCTAGCTTGATATTCTTGAATCGATTCTAAATAGGCTTCGGAATATCGGTCGTTCGCGGCCTTGAGAACATTGTTGATATAGGCCATCGCCATGACATTGTCGCCCGATCCTAACACGGCTAGGTCGTAAAGTCCGCCCATCTTGTCATAGGCTTTTCGGGTACATGCCCAGGCATAGCCCGGATGCCAGTAATTTGGACCCGCCCCGCAATATTTGTTCTTTTTGGTAAATTGATAGCCTAAACTCGTAAAAGTTCTCATATTTAGGCCAGAGCGGTCCATGTCATCACAATGACTAAAGAGTTGCACTACATCTTTTGTTCCATTGAGAATCTTGAGTGTGTCCATGGCCCAAGTATTGCTTTCAAATTCAAGGTCGGAATCGATCCACGCCATCGCCTTCCAGCTCTTTGGCAAGAGTTTCTTCACTGCAATATTTACCATGTTTTCTTTGTGCCATAGTGGTGTTTTCGTACGTAATTGCAAATGGTTCTTGTTTTTAGCGCTGGTAATCGCAAAGCACTGGTCTCCGTAGGCAAGCTCGACCACATATAACACCACATTCGGTTCTTCCATTTCTATGCGTTTGATAAACTCATTCATCAAAATATAGCGTCGGAGGTATAAACACGGATTCGAAATCACGGCAATCACATGGAGTTTTTTGTCAATGGGGTCATTGTTCATGAGGGCATATTTGATGGGATTTGTTTCATAATCTAAGCAATCGATTTCTACCCCATTGATAACCGTCATAATTGTATATACGTAGAGGGTATTTTTATATGTATTTTTATACAAATAAAAAGGAATCACGCGATGCTGGATTATTCGTCCCATTCAGGCGGACGAGATTTCGTGCCACCATCATAACGTACTGCAAATTTATTGTCTATCAACCATTGATTCACGTTGAGTTCGCCTAAATATACATCGGCTAATAATCGCCCGTATTTTTCAGTGGTTGTGTTTTTGAGTTGGACGATTTTATTTAGTATTAGATTTGACAATGCGTCGCGTGATTTTGCTGCAAGCATTTTTTCAGTCGATGATTTTGCTTTGATTTCGGGAGTATCAAGTCCATTGAGTCGGACTTGAAACCGATAGATTGGCGATTCTGGATAAGGTAATTGCGCTGCGACGGTGATGGTGTCGCCATCATACACCTTTACCACTTTTCCATGAGTGATGGGTGGTACAAAAGGAGTAGCGTTGTCGTAAGTGACAGTTTCCATAAGTTCGGTCTGTTTATGATGAGGTGAGATATTTTTACGGAAGCAACAGTAGCGTAACATGGTGGGTTTGTGTCATAGGATTGTATGGTGTTGGTTTGGTGGAAATCAATTTTGCCGCGAAAAAAATGGAATCATTGTGACACGATGATTGCACTAAAATAATTTATAGATTTTTGAATATACTTCTTGTGCTCGATTCGCTGCATCGCGTAAATATTGTCGTACTACATTTTTATCCACTTTCTGGACAAAGGCTAAGCGAATGGTGCTGTCTGGATTGTGTGGATGGAATTTTTTGAATCCGCAGAACGTGAGTGATTTGTCGCCCTCGTAATAGGTGTCATACAATATATATTCGAGGATTTTGCCCATGGTATAGTCTTCGTTTTCTAAAATAATATCGTAGCAATTGTCCATGGTCGTCTCGCTACGATGAATCGGAACCAAGTCGGCATCAATCGCCTCAATCATCTCGACGAATTTGTTTTGCAACACCATGCAGCCTTTTTTGACAATGGTTTTGTTGTCATAGACACCCACGGTTTGGATAGTGAAATCATAGGAATCGGCTTTGAATATACGCTGGGCATCTAACATGTAAAAGTTGCGTTTCTGGAATTCGATTTCATCGTGAGTGGATTCTTCACTCTTGAGTTTCGCCTCCATATGTTGCCAAGCTTCTTCGACTTTCGTCAAATCCGGTGTATTGCCATACGTGCATTTTGATACCACATTATACATACTATTGTGGCGGGCATTGCTTACTGAAAATTCGGCCTCGAGTTTGAGTTGTTCGCCTGGAATCGAATCACTAATCTTGGGTTTTAAACGGGCGAAATCAATGTAATAATTGGTAATGGGTGAGGGTGGGAAAATACGCTTGGTCTCTTCTTTGGTCAAATAATTCCCGGTGGTCTTGTTTTTGATTTTGAAATCTTCCGTCGTGACATAGATGACATTGTCGGTTTCGTTTTTTTTATCGACTTCTAAGACATACTTGTCTAATAAAATGTCTAAATCGGTTTCATGAATCGGAATACAACTGAGACGTTGCTTGATGATTTCATTATGTAGTCGCGTCGTGTTGGTATGGATGGTGCATTTGTTGTCGTCATAGGTTTCGGTCAAGAATGCATAGGTGGGAATTTCCGACAAAATAATACGGCGTAATCCATTGGCTAAACTAATATTGATGTCGGACAAGGTGAATTGATAGACATCGCCCTCTTCGGAAATATTTGAAACTTGCGGATTCATTGTGTAATAGTAGTATATATACTAAAGAGAGTTGATTTGTTTAGATGATTTCTAGAAAGATTCAATTTTGTGAGGTTGTTCATAAACAGTGCGTTATAAAATCGTCATGTTCCGAAGGGGTTAATAAACCCCATAAAAAACGCAACTGTTTGTTTTGGTCCGCAAATTGCAAATTCTGGTATAAATAATTGATGACATATTTGTCCGATTTATTAGCAAGCCCACGATTGCGTCGCAAAATGCCGATAAATTGAGGGGAGGTACCATAAATCATGTCTTTTCCATTCATATAAACATAGAGCATGGAAATGATTGATTGCATAGCAAAAGGTGCGGGTTCGTGTAATAGAATATCTTCTAAAATAGGTATGGTACGTCCATACGATTGTATATGCGACATGAGAGGTGCTGGTTGCGGTTGGTATATATAGGGTAGTATATGATTTATAAAAATGTCATCTGGAATGGTAATGGGCAATGGTGTCATTATCATTTTATACAGTTTGTCTTTATACTAGTCTGGTCGTTACATATTTTGGGTCATAGGATATATCACACATATTTTCACCCGATGCTAAATAGATGTATCCATCGTCACCCCATTCGGTTCCCCAGCTATTACGTACGATCCAATACCCTTCTACTAAATTAATGCCTACGGCTTGCACGCAATGATCCACATCATTTCCGCAAGTAGTAATAATACCCGAAACATAGGAAGACCAGGATGATGCGTCTAAACAAATGGACAAAGGTCCCGTTGAAAGCACATAGGAAATCATGGACTCTTCGTCGGCGATTTTCGTATAACTCGAAACCGTCACCACATAGTCTGTTGCATTCGACGTGCATAGACCCGTTTTATCATAATAGGAAGTATAGGGATAATTCGATTCGGACTCGATTCCACCGGCTGACATGACATATTCGAATGCCGTTTCGGTATTACCCCCATCGCATCCGTAGTCTATGGTATCGCATTGTACGATTTGTTCGGGGGAAAGAGTGTCGTTTGTGGTGAGTAGGCCTAAGCGAATGGAATCGGACTCTATTTGTTCCGTCGCCGAAAATGCCCAGCAGGAACCGCAATACCCCTGGTCTTTCACCGCAGTGGTATAAATATTTACCCAATTGACTATAGTTTCACTGCCTGTATATGCCGAGATGGTGATGCGCTGAGTATTCGTTGGTACCGGAACATAGCCTAAAAAATGATTCCTAAATTCGTCTTCGGACAAATCGGCAAATTTAGTGATTCCATGAATCGCTCCAGGATCAATGGTATTGCGTTCATCGATGGTTTTCAAAAAGGAGCGGAAATTCTCATAGCGAACAGATTCTTCGTTTGTGTCATAGATTTTGTTGAATTTGAGTTTGAAATTGTCAAATAAATCTGAAACCGTAACATTGTCTAAATCCGTATATTTAGTAATTTCGGTCAATTGGGTAGTTTGTTGTGACGTTCTAGTGATGGTCGCACTATAGGCGAATAAGATTGCCGCGATGAAAAAAGAACCTAATGCAATTGTAGTCAATGTCGTTTGGCTAAATGGGGCCGATTTTTTCTTGTAAAGGGTCTGGATGGATTCATCATCGAGATTTGCTTCATATTGATAATACATGATTTAGTATAAGAACATATTTGTTTTTAGGTGGTTTTGTGTTATAGATATTGTATGGGGCTTCGCCCATCTTGGTTCGCGAAGCGCATCTTGGTCCGGTGTTTTCAACACCTTACATTCGCGAAGCGCATCTTGGTCCGGTGTTTTCAACACCTTGCATTCGCGAAGCGCATCTTGGTCCGGTGTTTTCAACACCTTACCCATTTATGTGATTTTATGTCGACCAGTACCTTTTCCCAGTGTGCATATTTTGGATTCTCCCGGATAAATCGTTTTGCGTGAAATGTTCGGCCGCAACTACATCCCACGCGGCCCCAGAATTCCATTGATTTCGCCATGGTTGAATCCACGACTTTTCCATCGGAACATCCATAGGGTTTCGGTGCCTCCGCATTTTCGCCATGTTTGCAAATGGTACGCGCATTTGCGCTATTGGGCGTAGATGTATATACATCATAATGGTCGGCTATAATCACCTTTGCAGTCGCCACATCGATTTTTCCACGATAGTGATGTTCGAGGAGAGCCTGCAACCTCATGGTGCGAGCACCCGACGATGTTTCTAAATCATCATGTGAATGGTCCGTCGTTTCCATGGAACGAAAAGCCGGGTCCATGACGGAATTCGCCCCATAATACACCCCGTCATTGGTTTGTTCAATATGTTGAACATGCAATCCTATTTCACAAAGCATGATACTATTGTTTTTGGTATCACCAAAGAGCCATGAGCACGCATAATCTCCCGCATTTTCGTGTAATAGTGATTGTGTATATTCATCCAGGGTATTGGCGTATTGCATGGCTTGGCGAATGCGACAAAAATAGGGTGCGCCGAATTCAGCAGTGTAGCTGGTTTTTGCAATGGTCGTTTCGCAACCCATGATCCCCGCCGATGTCAAGAACCAGTCGGTTCCGCTCGCAATGAAACCGGGGTAGGTTTGCATTTTGATGGTATGGCCCTTTTCGGGAATAATGGTCAAAATAATATTGCCTAAAGGGGCCGTCGCATAATCGGAATGGGTATTGTGTGCCATGACAATGTCACCGTTTTTGGTGTATTGTCCGCACGCGATGAATGCACTGCAGCGTTGTGGGGTTTGGGTTTGTTTGTAATATGAATACATGGAAAGAAGTGAATTCCAGGCAATGATGAAATCGATGGATGTTTTCGAACCTTTTGCAATGCCGCGTATTTCTTCGAAGAATTCGGGATAAAGCCGTTTTATTTGGGGTTTGATGAGTTTGGTGGTAGTGGATTCGTAGGTATGATAGGAAATGTCCAGTTCTTCTTTCACGAGAAAGGCGAGGATTTGTTTGACGCGCGGAAATATATGAGCCAGACGTTTGCCGTGTTGATAACCGCGTTCATATGGAGTGCCCGAAATGGTGATGTGGATCCATCCGGTGGGTGCGTTTTTACGGGTTGTGTTTTTTTTGTGTTTATGCTTTGTTTTTTTGTTATATTTGTGCGTCATTCCTATACTAGGAGGATATTTTCCGAAACATTACGGCTCGGAAAATACTGAAAAACTATAACGGGTTGCGCTGAGTAAGCATCATGCCAATAAAAATAAACATTAGTACAAATGGCGAAATCACGAAAAACCATGCTAAAGCGGGGACGCCGCCTCGACAAATAATATTAAGTACCCATGTCCAGAAAATAACATATAACACTTTGAGTACGAAAATCATAGTGACACTTGACACGTTGCAATCATAATGACCGATACAGTAGAGACCGTCTTGTCCTACATTTTGGAACGCCATAATAATAATGGCAATCATCGATATGACTAAATAGACATATGCCGGAGTACATAAATGTCTTAATCCAGGAATATTCATTCTATATAGTAGTCAAATATTATTTATGCCAGTGGTGGATTGTTCTCATTGTATTTGTTTTCGATTGGTTGAGCATAGGTGGATGGATTTACCGAAGTAGTGCCCGATAATAAACTATAGGCCAGGGGTGCTTGCACGTGACTACCAAACGACCCAGGTACATTGTATGCGGTAGAACCTAAAATAACGTCTGTATTCACATAGCTAAATCCTCCGCGTTGTTTGCGTTGTTTTCCTACTTTACCTCCGGACAATCGTGCATCCACGACGGCCGATGGATTCGTGGGGTCTTGTGCATGGTCATTCAATCCATAATAATAACGAATAGGCACCGCTTCCGGACCAGGCACGGGTCCATTCGGATTTCCGCCGAAAATACCTACCGTCGGTGCTCCGCAACTTCCACATCCACCTTTGTGTTTTCGGTGACGGCGTTTCTTCGATTGAATTTTTTTATGTTTTTTGGTTTGGGTTCTTTTTTTATATTTACGTGTTGCCATTATACATTAAGACTATAAAAAAATACATGGTAATGTGGGGTTTATTCAATATCTACATGTGTCAACATATGACGTCGGCAACATACATTTGTCAAACGCAATTCATCGAGAACATGACCCTCGTGAGTTTTTTCCACGTTTTTTTGTGTTAAATAAATCACCTTATCGACTTTCATACCGTCTTGCAATTTTCGCTTGCGAACTTGTTCTAAATAATATCTGTATTTGTCAGCTAAGACATTACCACATGTGAAGCATTTTACTGGAATAATCATTGTTTAGAATATGTGTTATAGAGTATATGCAGTTTTTATTTTGTTTTTGTGCGGAATCAATTTTCTGATTTAGCGGCAAATGATTATCTAAATATGTACTATAGATGAATATTGTATGGATATGGATATTACTGGTAATCATAGTGATGGTTTTGATTGCAGGGACAATACATGGTGATTATGAGGGATATCGGTCCATTACCGGGAATGTATCGATTGCGGGAAATACATCAGCTAGTGGATTGCACTATGACCCGAATAGTTACGACACGCAATATCATCAAGAATATTCTAAACCCGACGATGCTTTAGTCAAAGGTAACATAGTCTATTATCAACCGGGGTCATTCCGTTATGGCCCGACTTCTTATGTGCCATACTATGAAGACAGTGTATATTTGAGTCGTTCTGCGAACGCGGTGGTCAATGCGCCATCCTACGTCAGTAGTGCCGCCGATGCTGGATTTTGCAATTACTATAAATCGGACCCCGACCAATTAGAAGCGAAATGTAATGCGGTAGGTCCAGCCAATTGTGCATCGACCACTTGTTGTGTGCTTTTAGGAGGACAAAAATGTGTTGTGGGCAATGAGAACGGACCGACCATGAAGGCCAACTATAGCGATTTCTTAGTGCTCAATAAAGATTTTTATTATTACCAGGGCAAATGCTATGGCAATTGTCCACCACCTTCAGGTGGAGTACCTTCAGGTGGAACTCCATAATTTTGTCTATATATATATAATGCGTTGTCCAAACGGATTTACACAACATCCAGCAAAATCTGGAAATTGCGTGCATAAAAACACAATTACTAAGAACAAAAAAACGGTAGATACTGCTAAAAAAACACCTAAAAGATGTCCTAAAGGAACCCGTAAAAACAAGAAAACC
>Ga0214923_10005029_pt1 | contig 15584 bp, 7 predicted proteins | sample LL1510_MetaG_FD_177993 | JGI IMG/M metagenome (GOLD analysis project Ga0214923, IMG submission 177993) | Freshwater microbial communities from Lake Lanier, Atlanta, Georgia, United States - LL-1510 | ecosystem: Environmental > Aquatic > Freshwater > Lake | place: USA: Georgia | collected 2015-10-15
ACTGGATAATCCATTAATAGAAATCAGGTTATCCTGAAAATTCCACTAACAGTTGAACAAGTTTTCATACCAATACTCAGCAAGTGCTTCTTCGTATAATATGATGAAATGTCCGAAAAATTGAATACAATATGGCACCCCCAAAAACTTTTTTTTTCAATTTTTATTCTATTTGCGTTAGCAAATAGAATAAGCATTCATTGAGCATAGCGAAATCAATTTTTATTTCGTGAAGCGAAGCGTTAATCTTTTGCTAACGCAAAAGATTAAGGATATGAGACATTAGCTTTGCTAATGTCTTACACGAACGAAATAAAACTTCTAAAACTGACCGCAGGGAAAACTCGAGCTAAAGCTCTTCGTTTAACCAAGTTTTTCAATTTTTTTGTTTTAGGAGCGAAGCGACTAAAACAAAGAGTATTCATTGAGCATAGCGAAATCAATTTTTTTATTCAATAAATTATAATTATGCAAAATAATAGATATTTGAAAAACTTATTCAATAAATAATAATAAAAATGATATTATAGATATTTGAAAAACTTATTCAATAAAAACAATATTATAGATATTTGAAAAACTTATTCAATAAATAATAATAAAAATGATATTATAGATTTTTGAAAAACTTATTCAATAAATTATAATTATGCAAAATAATAGATATTTGAAAAACTTATTCAATAAATAATAAAAGAGAATGATATTATCCAGATTTATTAAAAACGATAGTTTTTAATAAAGCCCATCTAAATATAAATAATTTTATAAGTGATTGAAAAACTAATTCAATAAATAATAATTATGCAAAATAATAGATATTTGAAAAACTTATTCAATAAATAATAATAAAAATGATATTATAGATATTTGAAAAACTAATTCAATAAAAACAATATTATAGATATTTGAAAAACTAATTCAATAAAAACAATATTATAGATATTTGAAAAACTAATTCAATAAATAATTAAAAGTGTGGTTTTTGTTTGTTAGTGTTTGTTCTAAATGAATTTTTTTGTTTTTTTGTGTTGGTCTAACGCTCCCAACATGCGGAAAATTTATTGCGCAATGTTTTTCTTTCACTGGTTAATTTTACGTTTTAACTTACGTGGAATATTAATTTAACGGTGTTATTCTTCAACGGTAATCATTACGCCTACTACAAGCGAGAATATAAATCATTAACGATGATATTCTTCAACGTTTAACTTTCACGCTGTTAAATTGCGGGATTTTTAAAATGTTGGTCCTCATTGTAGGTATACTGTATCTACTCAGTTTATATATTAATATAGTTCAGTCTTTAGCAAGAAGGACAACCAAATGTTGTTACTTGTTTATCCTTCAAGAGTTTTTTACATGTTTACTTTCATGGGTTTCTTTTTCTATTTTCCTTCTCTGATAGATTTTGTTAGGATCCTCTACCACGGGTTTTTACTTGTTAATCCTTCAAGGGTTTATTTTTCTATTTTCCTTCTCTGATAGATTTTGTTAAGATCCTCTACCACGGATTTTTACATGTTTACTTTCATGGGTTTACGGTTTTCCTTCCGACTGTGATTTCTCACATTGTTATGATTGGTTTCGTTGAGATTGGCAGTGGTGCCAAAGGGCACAACTACTTATCCATATCGCCGCGTAAAGGCTCATAACATGATATGGTCGGATTTTTTTTGATTCGGCTTCGAGAGCCGACCCAGTGTGTTCCTGCTAACACTGGATATTCCATAAATAGAAATCAGAACCCCTGAAAATTCTAAATATAGTTTCGACAAGTTTTCATACCAATACTCAGCAAGTGCTTCTCCATATAGTATGATGAAATGTCTTCATTTTCATTAATGCTCAAATAAGGTGAATGATAAACTTATAAGAGATATAGTTAAAGCTAAGAGAACTATGGCTCTATTTTATTATTCGATAGTGCTTCTCTCTAAGATGGATTAGATGAACCACCGAGGGTTTTATCCCTACGATGAAATAAGGTTGGCTTAGGCTTATTTCGATTATCGGAAGCTTATCGGGCTTTCTTATCGTCCCTCCTCTTAATGGGATATAAAATGTGTTACCATACTTAACATTCTATAGGTTGATCATGGTTTTTTAATCCATGGAATGTTTTTTGCTCAGGTGTTACTTCTCACCAGCGTGACTATATTAATCACGCTTGTGCGAGTCTTCCTCCATTTCTGCCTCATTAGGTTTAGCAGAATCGCATAATGAAGGTGCACGTACTAGTGCAGGTAAATCCTCCATTTCTGGCTCATTAGGTTGAGCAGAGTCACATAATGAAAGTGCACGTGTAAGTGGAGGTAAATCATCCTCCATTTCTGGCTCATTAGGTTGAGCAGAGTCACATAATGAAAGTGCACGTGTAAGTGGAGGTAAATCCTCATTCTTCGTCTCATCTGGTTGAGCTGAGCTAACTAATACCTGTGCACGTACTATTGCAAATAAATCATCCACCATAGCTGTCTTGTTAGGTTGAGCAGAGACGCATAATGAAGATGTACGTGCAAGTGGAGGTAATTCAGCCATTTCTGGATCACTGCAACGAATGTGAAATGGCGGTGGATAGCGAATGTGAGCACAATGAGATTGTTCTCGTGCTAGTACAGGCATTGCTAAGCCATCATCCATCGGAAATTCATATATGACATGACCATCTGTTCGTTGTAGAAAATCAGGTAATGGCAAAGGCAGTGAAGGTAACATCACACATGTTGGATCCGCACAAGCTGATGCTGATGATGCACAAGAGCAAGATGTTGAAGCAAGAGCCATGGGGTTTATACGGCGACGTCGCAGAATGCTCTGCACAGGAACGGCAACTGAACTTGGAAATGAGAAACTCATACCACCACATGGAGATAGAGGTGCTTGGCACTCCACAGGGCTTTGCGAACAGTGTGGTTTAGCACATTCTATGATGGTATCTGCTATGGCTTCTAGAGTCAAACCAATTATAGCAGATAGTTCATTAGAGCCCATGAAATACTGTTTTGCATTGGAGCATGGGAATAGCAGCTTTTGATTTAGAGCACAAAGTTTATAATAGATGCGTTCATAGGTAATAAACTTGAACTCTTCATCTACATAAAGCTCACGCATTCGGTCGCTAGAGTAAATAGCAATGATTGTATCATGCAGGACTTCTAATAGGAGGCCACCTTCTAGTTGTGTTAAAAGGTGCACAAAGTCTATTAAGGCACTGATTAGGTCAGACACAATATTATCAGCAGTGCGATATGTTCTAATGTGTCGTATACGAGGAAGTAAGCACACACTATCCATATCTATTGTTTGAAGTGCATAGTAAGCGGCTCTTGGGGAAGTGAACTGATCGGCAGGAGGTTGGCACATGCACAAATCTGAGAATGAGTTATTACTAGGACATTGTGCAAAATGTTTTGACAAAAAGTATACTTTTCCACATTGGTGGATTATATAAGCAGGAATACGGTCAGCGAACTGTAAAGAGGTTTCGATTTAGCTGAAGTTCATACAGGCTAATTCTAGCTGTGTAAAAGTATGCTAATATTAATATGTTAATACTAAGCATCTAGTCCAGCAGCACAAAATACTTTTTGTTTTTTAGGTTTATTAAGAACTTTTTTTTTCAATTTTTTTGTTTTAGGAGCGAAGCGACTAAAACAAAGAGTATTCATTGAGCATAGCGAAATCAATTTTTATTTCGTGAAGCGAAGCGAACGAAATAAAACTTCTAAAACTGACCGAAGGGAAGTTTTTCAATTTTTATTCTATTTGCGTTAGCAAATAGAATAAGCATTCATTGAGCAAAGCGAAATCAATTTTTATTTCGTGAAGCGAAGCGTTAATCTTTTGCTAACGCAAAAGATTAAGGATGGGAGCCATTAGCTTCGCTAATGTCTTACACGAACGAAATAAAAATTCTAATCCCGAATGAAATGAGGATATTCAATTTTTTTATATAGCATCTATTTTTAGATTTTTCAACCAATTTTTAAAATTATCTTTCTCATTTTGTGATTCTAAAGTATTATAAATATATTTATTATTTTTACTTATTTTAACAATATGTCCTAAAGTTGTTTGATTATATTTTATTCTTTTATTTATATAATACATATAATGTATTATATTTAATATCTTTATACAATTAACTGAACTCATATCAATATCTGCTATTAATTCAGCAATTAATTTATTATTAATTTTAATATTTAATAAAGATAATCTTTCATAAATTTTTTCATCAGGTAAATCATCACTATTAATAAGGTGTCTAAATATTGTTTTAATATTTACAGGATATGGATTTTTTTGAATCACATGATAAAATAATTTACTAGGGCTTACCATACAAAGGGCGGTTAATAAATTCCACTCATATTCCATTAAAATGTAAATATAAACTTTTTTTAAATTCTATTATTAATTAATGATATCAGAAACTATTATCCAAGATGGAGGATTACCAAAAGAATTTAATAAATATAAAATTAAACCTAGTAATGAACCAATGGAAGAATTTTGTTTACCTAAAAAGTTTACTTACCAACCACAACAATCATTATTAGGTGATCTATTACCATCTAAACACAGCCCTTGGACTAATGAAAACATTCGTGGGACATTAGTATTTCATCAAATAGGTGCTGGAAAAACATGTACATCAATTGCAGTTTGTGAAAACTATATGACAAAAAAACCTAAACCAAATATTGTTATAGTTTTACCAGCAGCATTAATAGGAAATTTTATAACAGAATTAATGTCAGAGTGTGCTGGAACAAAATATATAACAAAGACTGAAAGAACAAAATTAAAAAAAACTAAACCTGATGAACAAGAATATAAAGATATAATGAAACATGTTTTGAAAAGAATTGAAAAAAAATATACAATATATTCATATCATAAATTTGTTAATTTAATCAATGAAAATAAAATAAAAAAATTAAATAATACACTTTTAGTTATAGATGAAATTCAAAATATGATTTCAATGAGTGGAACTTTTTATAAATCATTAACTAAAGTAATTGATAATAGTAATGATACATTAAAATTATTAATAATGAGTGCAACACCAATGTTTGATAAACCAGTTGAAATAGCATTAACATTAAATTTATTAATAGTTGATAAAAAAGAACAATTTGATATAAATAAATTTAATCAAACATTTATTAAAAAAACTGGTTCAAGTTATAGAGCTATAAATATGAAACTTTTTAAAAATAAAATACAAAATTTAATTTCATATTATAGAGGTGCACCACCAAATGCTTATCCAAAAGTAGAATTTAAAACAGTTAAATGTTCAATGAGTGATTTTCAATATAAAAGTTATTTAACAACTTTATCAAGTGAAGATAATTATATTAGAGGTTCATTTAAAAATGTTGATATTTTAAATATGCCACAAAATTTTTTCTTGGGTCCAAGAATGATTTCTAATGTATCATTTCCAAATAAATCTATTGGAGAAGATGGTTTTAAATCTTTCAATGATGAAGCATTAAAAATGAGCAATGTAGGAGAATATTCTACCAAATTTTTAAAAATATTAACAAAAATAAAAAAATCAGATGGTACAGTATTTGTTTATTCTAATTTTAAAGAATTAGGAGGTTTAAAAGCATTTACAAGATTTATAGAAGCACATGGTTTTAAAGATTATAAAACATGGGGTGTTGGTGAAAAAAGATTTGCAATATGGAGCGGAGATGAACCATCAAATTATAAAGATGAAATAAAATGGATCTTTAATTCAAAATCTAATGTGGATGGTTCTAGTATTAAAATAATGTTTGGTTCTCCCTCTGTAAAAGAAGGAGTAAGTTTTTTAAGAGTAGAACAAGTTCATATAATGGAACCATATTGGAATATGTCTAGATTATTACAAATAATGGGAAGAGCAGTTAGATTTTGTTCTCATAAAGATGTTCCAAAATCTAAAAGATTAGTAAAAATATATTTATATTTAGCTACATATACAGCAAAAGATAAATCAGTAAAAACAATTGATCAATATATATGGAGTTTAGCAAAAAAGAAAAATAAATTAATTACACAATTTGAACATACATTAAAAGAATGTGCTTTTGATTGTGAATTATTATATGCAAGAAATTCGTATAAAGATGATGAAATAGCATTAAAATGTAATTAAAATTTCAACGGACAAATATTTTTACAATTTTGCATACAGACAAATTCTGGTTCAGTTTCTAAACATCTTTGAAAAGTAGTTCCATTACAACAATTATCTAAAACAGCTCCATTAACAGAAGCTGGAGATGATGGTGAAAGTCTATCAGGAACAAAGTTTAAAGGTTGTGAAGATGAAATTCTATGAGGTTTATCATATTTTTGAATAATATCAGTATCATAAAAACTATTTTCAGAAAGCACATCAGAATAATTTCTTTGGCTCATATTATCATCTGTTTCAGAATTAACTTGGTCAATAAAATCATTATAATTTAATATAGGTGGGTTTACTTGTAAAGCTCTCTTTGCTTCTTTATTCATAGAAAACCAATCTAAAGGTTCATTATTAAAAGGTTCATTATTAAAAGAATCAAAATGTTCTATTTCATCATCACTAAATTGTTCTACACCTAATAGTTGATTAACTAATTTAACACTATTTTTTTCTTTAATATTAGCTTTCAAACTGGTTTGAATATATTGTCCATCGGCACTATATTTAAAACTCATTAATATAACATAATAAATTAAAATTTTACTAAATCATTATTTTCAAATGCTTGAATACCATCCATACTAATTTTTTCTTCATTAAAATGTTCAAATGTATCAGAAAAACCAGAAGCAGTAAAATCTATATTAGATTTTGGTTTATCTGTTGTAAAAGTTTGCATAGGTTCTCTAAGTTTTTTACTGTTACTATTACACATATTTTCAACTGGTTTACTAGATTTTTTAGAAGTATTTAATTGTTCTCTTAATTTATTTTGCACAACACTATGTGATTTTGCTTTACTAATTGAAATTTGAATTAGATTTTTTTTCAAAATATCATCTAATGACATATCACCAGAAAAATTAATAACCATTAAATTAGCAATTGCTAAAGCACTAGCTTCATCTTTACTTGGAATAACAATAGAACCATTTTTAACAAGTTCAATATTAGGAATTATATTTTTCCATGCTTCATAAGAATTTAAAGATGGTATCTTGGTTTTTAAATAAAATGCCCAAGGATATTCATTAGAAGGCTCATAAACAATTTTATTCCAAGGATTAGGAGAAGAAAATGACCACATTTTTCTACCATTGCCAAAATCTTGTACTTCATCAGCTTCTTTTAATATAGCCATTTTAGTTTTTATAGAAACTGGTGCAATTTGTGTTTGTAATTCTTGTGCATTTATTGGTTCTGTATTATTTTTAACATCTGTTTTAACAATAGGATTATTAATGTCAAGAGGTACTATTTTTGAACTAGTTCTTTGTGTAATAATTTCTCTAGTATCAAAAAATTGTTTTAATATAATTCCTATTATAGTTAGGGCTAAACCTATCCTAAATATTTTATTTATGGTAGACATTATTAACGAACACTAGAAAAAATTATTTATTATATATTATTAATGAGTAATCTAGAAAAATCTAGAGTTATAAAAAAAAATGATAAAACTAATCAAACTATAACAAGAAAAATTGAAGTAAACGAACATAATATGAATAATATAGATGAAATGCTTAAAGATTTTAAATTAAATAAACCTAAAGTACAATCTGTTAATAATTCTGTTAAAATTGACGCACCAGAAATAAAAAAACCAGTATTACCAGAAATAAAAAAACTAGTATCACCTAAAGTATCTTCTGAAATGATTCAACCTATAAAAAATACTTATCAAATGGTAATAAAACCAGATTATACAACTGTTGAAAAACCAATATCAACTCTTAAAAATATATTATTAGTTGATCGTTATGTAAATAATTTTGATAAATGGATAAATTCAAGTAATGAACAAACATTAGCAATATCTATTAACCCAGATACAAATAGAGCTGATTTAAAAGCTATATTAAAAACTTATATGGTAAATATTGATAGAATAGCTTTTGTATACGATAATATATCACTTGGAGGAAGAAGTTTTATAAATTTTGAAAAATTTTTTACAGATGATGATTTAACTGAAACTGATGTAAATAATGTGAGTGATAATTTTAAATTTATTAATGAACTTGTTACAGAATTTAATATTAAAAATCTTGATTTTCTTGCTTGTAAATCATTATTAAATGAACAATGGAAACAATATTATAATCAATTAGCAAAATTTAATAATGGATTAGTAATAGGAGCATCTAATGATGATACTGGTAATTATACAAGTTCTGGTGATTGGATTATGGAAACAACAGAACAAGATATTCAAAATATATATTTTAATTCATCTATAACTACATTAGTAGGTGTATTAGATTTATTAGATCGTGATTATCCAACTACTTATAATATAGATCCATCTACAGAAATTACTAGTGACCAATTAGATCAGTGGCATACAGGATGTGGTGGAAATTTTAATATATCATTAAATACTGGTGGTACATATAATATTAATATACCAAATTATACTATTAATTATGCTTTCAAGATTATTATTAATTACAGTAGTACAACTTTAGCTGGAAATAATTCTATCATAGGATTTGATAATTCAAATGGAGCATATAATAATTATACAGGATTAATTCGTATAGGTAATAATAATTTATCTAATATTATTATAGAAAATATTAATATAAATACTGGTTCTGGAAATATAGATAATTATTCTGGGTGGCTTCTTACCAATAATCATAATAATTCACATATTAATATAAATAGTTGTAATATAAATTCTAATAATAATTATATCACTAATTCGAAAGTTTACTCTGGTGGTTTTATGGGAGGTAGTACATCGCTTTGCCAAATAAATATGGTAGATTGTTCTATAATATCAATATGTAGTACTACTGATAATATAATAAATCAAAATGGTAATTTTTGTGGTGGATTTATATCAGCTATAACTGGAGAAAGTACATTTACAAATTGTTCACTAAAAATTATAAATGAAAATGACAATAATGTTAATTTAAATAATGGGGGTGAAGTATGTGGTGGATTTGTAGGAATAGCTTATTATAATACTACTTTTACAAATTGTTCAATTGAAAGTACATCTAATTATAATGGTAATTTTATAATAAATAATAATTGTATTGATAATAATGGTGGATTTATAGGAAATAGTATTAACACTTGCACTTTCACAGATTGTTCGATTAAAATTATATATACTGGTACTGGAAACGTTATAATTAACAATAATTCTAATATTAGTAATTATTATAATGGTAATGGGGGATTTATTGGACGTGGATATATTAATCAAACAACTAATTTTATAAATTGCTCAATTGAAATTAAAAATACTAGTGATAATAATCAAGTTATAATTAATAATAGTAGTACTAATTCAGGTGGATATATAGGATATAGTGAAGGAACAAATAATTTTACAGATTGTTTTATTGAAATTACAAATACTAGTAATAATAATCAAGTTATAATTAATAATAGTAGTACTAATTCAGGTGGATTTATGGGATATAGTAATGGAAATAATACTTTTACAAATAGTTTTATTGAAATTATAAATAATGGTAATGGTAATATAACTATAAATAGTGGTGGAATTAATAATGGTGGTATATTAGGAACTGTTAACTTTATAACAACCAATACTTTTACGAATATTTCTATTAAAATTACATATACTGGTAATGGTAATATAATTATAAATAGTTGTGGTGATAATAATGATGGTAATAGTAATGGTGGTATAGTAGGAACTATAACTAATAATACAACAAATATTTTTATTAATTGTTCTATTCAAATTACATATACTGGTAGTGGTAGCATAGCTATAAATAGTAATGTCTATAATAGTGGTGGTTTATTGGGTTATTATTATATAGATAATTATAATGAGTTATTAAGCAATAGATTTAATAATTGCTCAATTCAAATTACATATATTGATATAGGTAATGGTAGTATAACTATAAATGATACTACTACTTATTGTGGTGGTATTATTGGGTGTATTAATAATGTAGATAATACTTTAATAGATTGTTCCATTCAAATTAACTATAGTTTTATTAATGATAGTAATGGTGCTGGTAATATATATATAAATAATAATGGCACCGATTATAACGGTGGTATAGTAGGCTATACCTATAATAACGAAACAAATAATCTTACTAATTGTTCACTTCAAATTACATATAATGGTACTGGTAATATATATATAAATCAAAATACTGGTAGTTTATTAAATGGTGGTAATGGTAGTATATTAGGATATACCAATGCAAATAATAATATTTTTACAAATTGTTCTATTCAAATTATATATGCTGGTAGTGGTGATATAACTATAAATAAGAATAGTTATAATAATGGTGGTATTATAGGGATTATCTATGGAAATAATAGTAGTTTTACAAATTGTTCCATACAAATTACATATACTGGCAGTGGTAATATATCTATAAATAGTAATTGTTATAATTGTGGTGGTATATTAGGAATTAATGGATATAGTACAGCTAGTTTTACAAATTGTTTTATTCAAATTACATATACTGGTAGTGGTTATATAGTTGTAAATGATAATATAGATATGGATTTATTAATTATTCCTTATAATGGTGGTATATTAGGAGTTTGTGAGATAGGCACAATAAATACTTTTATTGATTGTTCTATTGAAATTAACTATAATTTTATTACTGATAGTGGTAGTATTAAAATAAATAATAATGGTTATGGATTTGGTGGTATTTTAGGTTTTAGTAATGAAACGACATTAAACACTTTTAATAATTGTTTAATTAAGATTATATATAATGGTAATAATAATATTATAATAAATAATAATGATAATGATAGTATTAATAGTGGTTTAAATGGTGGTATTTTAAGTAGTTGCGGAAATGACTCAACTAATAATTTTACAAATTGTTCACTCCAAATTATATATACAGGCAGTGGTAATACATATATAAATAAAAGTAATAATAGTAGTATATCTGATAGTGGTATTATATCTAATAGTGGTGGTATATTAGGAGTTAGTACTATAAGTTCAATATGTACTTTTAATAATTGTTCAATACAAATTACATATAATGGTAGTGGTATTGCTTTAATAAATTCTGGTGCTTATCTATGTGGTGGTATTATAGGATATGGTAGAGCAATAACTATTTTAAACTGTTCTATTTATATCAACACAAATAGTAAGACTTATATTAATAATGATAGTAATAATTGTAGTGGCGTTATAGGTATTTGTAAAAATACTTTAGTTATAGAAAATATAAATATGGAAATTAATTCTAGTGAAAGTGATATAATATTATCTTATAATTCATCTAACTGTGCAGGATTAATTGGAAGTTTAAATTTAAAAGGCAAATCTACTTCAAATATTATAAATATAGAAAATTCATATGTAAAACTAAAAGCATTTGGAGATATTAGTGTTAGTGAAAATGATACTACTAGTGCTACTTTTAATGGTGGTATCATGGGTGGAAGTAATGGTTCTAGTTCAGATACTAATATTACTATAAATAACTCCTATGTTGAAATAACATCTTTAGCAGGAGATACATATATTAGTAAAAAATGTAATGGTGATGGAGGTATTATTGGAGGTAATAATAGTTGTAATGGTACTACCAAAATAACTGTGCTAGAATGTTATCTTTCAATGAAAAGTAATAATAATTATATAGCATATTATAGTAATAGTATTGGTGGTATAATGGGAGGACATAATAATTATTATGATATTAATAATAATAATGATATTAATGGTAATATTACAATAAATATTATAAATTCTTATGTAGCACTTGAAAGTATTAATACAAGTATAGATATGCCAAATGGTTCTTATATAGCTTCTAATTATTCAACTGTCAGTGGTGGTATTATAGGAGGTCAAAATAATTATACAACAGGACAAAATATTAATAGTATAATAAATATTATTTCTAGTTCATTTGCTACTATTAAAGGTAGTAATACATATTTATTAGAAAATGCAGCTTTGTCTATTTCTGGTGGAATTATGGGAGGATATAATAATATTTGCAATAATATTCTAAATAATACGATAAATCCTATTAATAATTGTATTAATATTATTGGATGTGAGGCTATATTAAGAGTATCATTATCAAAAAATAGTGCTAATACTGGTGGTATATTAGGTGGTTTAAATAATATTATAGCAGTAACTAGTAATCCTATTAATTTTCAACTAAAAAATTATATTAATATTTGTAATACATCATTAAAAATATTAAATGGTAATTTATCAGATAATAGTAATTTTGTTGGCGGTATAATGGGTGGTGCTAATTCTATTATGTCAACAACTGGAACAGGTATAATAGATAATAAAATTAATCTATATAATAACATTGTTAGTATTGAAGGTAGAAAAGGGAAAGGTTTAATTAATTTTAATGGTTCTACATATACTGGTGGTATATTGGGTGGTTTAAATGGCTATAATAATAATACTAATTTAAAAATTAATATTGATAACACTATTTTATATTGTCCAAATAGTACCATTGATAATTTTGATGAAAATAGCGGATATTTAAGTGGAACTAATTATGTCACAGATAACTCTTATTATAATTATTTTACTAATAATAAATTTTATTTAATAACTGGAGATGATAATGTAGATTATAGCAATTTATTTAGTTTTGATAAAGATAGTTCAAATATAAATTATGGAGATTTTACCTTTTCATCCATGATTATAGATCCAACTGTTGTTGATACTGCATTATTATATAATTTAGATAGTTTATATACCAATAATATAGCTCCTATTCCAACATCCAGTGATGATTTAAATTTATTTGATTATATATCAAGTGGTATAATTACATTCGCACAAGCATCTAATAATAATGTAATTTGGATGGATTCAATACATAATATTAGATTAGCACCAGCAAAAATTGGATTTATTAGTCCTGTTAGTTTTATATTACCTGATATGATACCACAAACATCAAATTTATCGAATGTTATTAAAGAAATAGTTAAAAATAATGAAAAATATTCATATCCAGCACGTCATGTATTAGAAAATGTTAATGTGTCTATACCTAGTATTCAAGTTGAAAGACCACTGTATATAGATGATAGAATTATATTTAATTATACATATGATACAAACCATCTTGACACACTAAATCAAGTATTAAATTATTATTATAATATTATATTAAACAATATACCATCTGGAATAACACCTGGTTTGAATAAATTAATAATCTCAAATAAATTACCATCCATAGTTCAAAAAGTAATCAGTTTAATAAATATGCACTAATTATATAATTTATTAAATTAATATCTATTATTAATTTAATAAATGTCACTATTATTATTATATGATAAATTAGAAAATTTAGATATTATAAAGTCAAAAATAGTTTGCGACCACCGTATTATATGTTCTTTTAATAATATTAATTCTGTAGATGAATATTTAACTAATAACCCCATAAATAATTTGAAAAAATTATATATTGTAAATAATAAAATTTTTGATAATGATGAAATAATGAATCATTTTATACATTGTATATCAGATAATAATATACAAGAAATAAATATTAATGATGTTAATGGTATTTCTAATACTTTTAATTTAAATAATGGTTGTAAAGTATTATTTAATAATTGGAAAAATTTAAATTCATTAAATATATCACTGTATAATAATAAAATTAAAAATTATAATACTACAAATCCACTTAAAAATTTTATGAAAAAATTATTAAATAAATCTGATAAAAAACCCATAACAAAACCTGTAATTGAACCTATTGAAAAACCTTTAATTGAACCAGTTGAAAAACCTATAACAGAACCTATAATATCTGCACAATCTGATACATCACTAATTAAACCTCTTGCTATACCTTCACCAATTAATATAGACCCAACACAAGGCTCATATACTATTAGCTCTGGTGGTGTTTATATAATTGATGTTCCTACTGGAAATTTTCCAAATAATTTTCAAATAGTTATAAATGTAACAGGTACAACTACAGTTAGCATATCAGCAAATAAGACTATTAATTTAAATAATGCTAACGAATATAATGGTTTAATTAAACTATCTGGAGCAAATGACCAATTATTTTTAAATATTGAAAATATAACAGTTATGGTAAGTGGTACTAATTCTTCTCTTGCTACTACTATAAATCAAGATAATTATAATAATTATATTAATGGTTGGATATTAGTAGGTGGTTCAAATATTACTAATTTAACTATGGATAATTGTCATGTATCTGGTACTGGATTAGAAAATATTATTGTTAATAATTTAATAAGTAAAACAGCTATTGGTGGTTTATGTGGAGGTGATTTATATGGTTCAAATATTCTATTTAATAATTGTTCATATACAGGTAATATTTCAGTAACAACTAATACAAATCAAGTTATTTCAGTAGGTGGTATATGTGGAGGATTATTAAATGGAAGTAAGATACAATTTAAAAAATGTTCTTTTAATGGTGATATATCTTCAGAAGGAACTTTTATAGTTGCTATTGGTGGTATATGTGGTGGTTTAAATAATTGTGTTGGTAATCCTAAAGATATAACATTATATGGTTTACAATTTGATGCTTGTGATTTTAATTGTAATATTAATAATGATCAAAATAATATATCTCATGCTAATGGTGGTATATGTGGTGGATATAATAATTATTTACCTGAATGTAATGTAAATTTTATTAACTGTTCTAGTAAAGGTGGTACTATAGATTCTTCTAAAAAGAGTACTAATGGTGGTATATGTGGTGGTTTTAATTGTTCTATTTTAAATTTAGATAATAGTACTAATAATCCAAATAATTCAACAATGTTATTTTTAAATTGTTCAAATACAAATCCTATTAAAGGTACAGATAGTTTTAATGGTGGTATATGTGGTGGTAATAATATAAATGGTCTATATGAAGATGGTAGTCCCACAAATCAAATAGCTTTAGGTTCTGTATTTTTTATAAATTGTATTACAGTAGGTAATATTAATGATATAATGGTAAATGGAAATAGTATAGATAATAGTCTTCCTATAGCTACTTGTAATGGAGGTATATGTGGTGGCTCTAATATGTGTTATAATTTACTAGGCATTCCTGATCCTATTAATTCAAATTTAAAACTAATCAATTGTCAATTTATCGGAACTATAAATGGGACACTTTCTAATAATGGTGGTTTATTAGGCGGTGGTAATTTTAGAGATAATGCATCTTCTGTTTCATATAATATTATGATTGATAATTGTAGTAATTGGTGTAATTTACTTGAACCATCTTTTGATAATAATAATTTAGAAAATAATACTTTTAATGGTGGAATATGTGGAGGAAAAAATAGTGTATTTAAAAATCCTAATAGATCATAT
>Ga0214923_10005031_pt1 | contig 15581 bp, 19 predicted proteins | sample LL1510_MetaG_FD_177993 | JGI IMG/M metagenome (GOLD analysis project Ga0214923, IMG submission 177993) | Freshwater microbial communities from Lake Lanier, Atlanta, Georgia, United States - LL-1510 | ecosystem: Environmental > Aquatic > Freshwater > Lake | place: USA: Georgia | collected...
ATGATAAAAGAATGTTAGAAGAGATAAATAGAACAGTATGTGACCATTGTAGCGATATATTATTTGTGTATCATGACGATTATAAGGAGCAATTAAAGCGCGAAAATATTATCGATAACGTATATGTAGTTGGTAATACCATAGTGGAACCATTCAATATTTTTAAAGATGAAATTCTAAATACTCCTAAAAAATTAGATACAATTTTATTGGATATTCATAGGCCTGAAAATTTTAAGTACATAGATAGATTAAAAAGTATTTTACAATTTGCAAATGATAGTATAACTAGATATAATATTCCTGTTAAAATGCTGTATTTCAAACGATTGCAAGACATTATAGATAAAGAAAAGATAGATCTAGGAAAAATCGAAATAATTCCTTTGCTACCTTATAAAGAATATTTAAGTATGGTATATAATTCTAAATTTATAATTAGTGATAGTGGTACAGGTCAAGAAGAGCCTGCTTTATTAAATACTAAAGTAATAGTACCAAGAGAGTTCACAGAAAGACCTCAAAGCTATGAAAACAATTGTAGTTTTAAATTGAATTTAAATGATTATAGTACAGCGTTTAACTGGATCGATAGCAATGAAAATAATATGAATATAGAATGGCTAGGAGATGGAACTACAAGCTATAAAATTATAGAATACATTGAAAAGTTTCTTAAATAAAATATTTTAAATTAATTTTTAATTTAAAATATTACCATAGTTAAATAAAATGTTCTCAGATATATCTATTCATCCAGATAAATATCAAAATACGAAACCTTTTCCCTATATGAAACAAGATAATTTTCTTAATGAAAATTTTGCATATTTACTACAACAAGAAATACTAAATATTCCAGATAGTGAGTGGGATAGATATAATAATCCATTCGAACAAAAATATACTTTAAGAGATAAGTATAATTTTCCTCCAAACTTAAAGTTATTATTTGATGAATTACAAACAGAAGAATTTGTTTCAAAATTATCAAACTTATGTGGGTATAAACTATTACTAGATGATAATAGAAATTTCTGGGGAGTTCATAAGTATGATTCAGGAGATAAACTTGATATTCATACGGATGCTGGTTTACATCCAGAAAATAAACTTAAAAAACAATTAACTCTTGGAATATATTTGAGTAACAATTGGAAAAAAGAATACGGATGTCAGTTAGAGATCTGGAAAGGAGATAAAAATAGTATCAGTGAAAGGATTGATTTGATAGAGCCATTTTTTAATCGACTAATTTTATTTACATGCAATGATTATTCCTGGCATGGAAATCCAACACCTGTTAAATGTTTAGATAAGGATGTTAAGCGTATTTTTGTTACAATCTCTTATTTAAGTGAAAATTTTGCCGATGAAAACAAAAAAGTAAAAGCTTATTTTGTTTTGAGACCTGAAGATCCTGTAGACTTAGAAAAGGATAAATTAAGATTATTAAGAGCTAATCCAGATAGATATAAAGAGGTATATAATTTAATGTATGGTGTAAATGATATTTAAAAAAAAAAATTATACTAGTAATAAATGGAATTGGAAAATTTTTGGGATACTCAGCATAAAGAAAAAAATAAATGGTGGTTATCAGGTTGTTATTCAGGAAAAGATATATTAAAAATTCATAATATAAATAAGAATATTTCTAATCTAAAAGTATTAGATTTAGGCGTAGGTATGGGAAATCTTACCAGATATTTAAATGAGTTAGGTAATGAGGTATATTCTTGTGATATATCGAATGTAGCATTAGATAATATAAAAGATGTAGCAAAAACATATCATACGTCAGAATTAAAAAATATAGAAGCAGTAGATATTGCTATATCAAATTTGGTGTTTCAACATTGCGATGATAATGAAGTTAGAAGAATTATAAAAGAAATTAAATTAAAGGATAATGGATATTTTTCTTTTCAATTTGCTTTTTTACGAGAAAATGAAAATCCTACAGAAATATTAAAAGAAAATATTAAAAATAAAACACATTATTTCAGATCATTGGATAAAATTTTGGAATTTATTGACGAAGCAAATAAAACTGTTATATCTATAAATGGACCAATACATCACTATGGCAAAGAAAATTTTAGTTGGTATATTGTAAAAATTAAAAATAAATAATTTTTAAACTATATATGCAGTTTAAAAATTACATTATACATTTACAATTTGTTTTAAAGTAGTGATTTGCATTTATACATATAAAGCTTTCCATTGTATTCAATTTTTTTGCATTTTATTTCAAAATATTTTAAAAGATATTTTTCCCACCAAGAATCATTTTCTTGAATAGTGTGTAATTCAATATTATTAATTATATCAGAATGATTTGCTATAGCGAATATGCATTCCTTTGATAGCAATGAACATGATACAATTACTTCTTCTATGAATGATTTATCGAGATGTTCAAATACATCTGTACATGTTAACACATCGTATTTTTTATTTGTTAGAGTATTTCTATCATTAACAGATGATAAATCACATTTTATAAAATTAATATCTAAGTTATTAAACTTTTCAAGATCGACAGAAGTTATTTTACAATCTTTAAAATTTTTTAAAATTAGATTGATAAGATGTCCTCTTCCTGAACCAATATCTATTAAGGTAAATGTTGATTCATTGTCATATATTTTTTTTATTTCATCTATTGCAAAATCGTATTGTATATGATGTTCTGCTGAATAAGAATTAATTTTAAAAGTATTTGTATATATATCCAAATAACTGGGTAAATTATTTTGCATTTATATACAATAGATTTGTTTTTAAATTAAAATTATATATAACAATCCCATCTAGTGCATTTAACGATAATGAAATCAAGTAAACTTAGTTACAACATATCAATCGTAGAATATAGTTAAATTTATAAAAGAACTTAATTTAAAAAGATAAATTGCATTATAAAATGATTGCGAATAAAAAAATACTTTTATTTGGAGGAACTGGTTCTCTAGGTAATAAATTTATAGAAACATACGTAGATAAAAATAAGATTGTTAATTATTCTAGAGATGAATGTAAGCATTGGAAAATGAGTTTAAAATACAAAACAGATAAGGTTTCTTATATTATTGGAGATATTCGTAATTTTGACAGGGTTGAAAGTAGTATACTAAGAGAACAACCAGATATAATAATCATAATGGCTGCTTTAAAACATATCGATAGATGCGAATTTGCTATAGATGAATGTGTTAAAACAAATTTTATGGGCACAATGAACGTATTAAATGCAATAGAGTCAAATGAAGATAGACTTTTAAATTTGGAAAGCGTGATATTTGTTAGTACAGATAAAGCATGCGAACCTACAAATGTGTATGGTATGGCAAAAGCTTTATCAGAAGCTGCTATAGTAGAAAAATCGTTACATTGCAAAAAATGTAAATTTGTAAATATAAGATATGGAAATGTTTTAAATTCAAGAGGTAGCATAATTCCTATTTTACATGAAAAAGGACAAGACCCACTTGTAAAAGAATTTACATTAACGCATCCAGACATGACAAGATTTGTTATGACATTAGAACAGAGTGTAAAGTTAATTGAACATGCTATTTTATATGGAGAATCAGGAGATATAGTTATACCCAAATTAGTATCCATGAAATTAATAGATTTAATTGAAATATTTTCTGAAAAGTATAACAAACCTATTAAAATTACAGGTTTAAGACCAGGTGAAAAAATGTTGGAATCTTTAATAAGTGAAACTCAGTCTATGAGATTAATAAAAGAGATTGATGAGTATATGTACATCAAACCTTCTTACAAAAATTTACTTATAACAGATAATATTATGAATTATAATAGCAAAATTAACCCATTAACTAAAGAAGAATTATTAGTCTATTTAAACATTTACAATTTGTTGTAATTATTTTAAACTAAAAAATAGTTTAAAATATTTTTATAAATTTTCTATCATTATTTTCCAGCTTTCACGGCATGTATCTATAGAATATCCCTTATCTAAAAAGAATTTACGAGGATTAAAATCGTCAATATTATTTATAACATAATTAATTTTTTCAACAAAATTAGTTTCATCAGCAATTAAACCCCATTCTGTTGAATTTTTAATATCATCATAAACACCTACACTTGTAGCTACTATAGGAACATTACAGGCACCAGATTGTATTCCAGATAAATGTTGAGTTTCTTCTCTGCTTGTACATATTGTACATATACACGAATTTATAATGTCTGAAACATCCTTTTGACTAATTTTATTGAATATTTTAATTCTAGGATGATTTATAGTGTAATCGTCTTTCATAATAAAACAAAAGTTTTGATTAGGCATCTGTTCCACAATTTTTAAAACTCTATCAAATCCTTTTGGATATATACTTGAATTTCCTATGTATAATATAGAGTTAGGTAATATACCAGGGTATTTATTTTGTGAAGGTTTAAACATATCAAAATTAACTCCTAATGGAATAATTTTATATCTATTATGTTTCATAAATGAAGAATACTTATTATACACATAATTACTATTAAAAATGACAATATCAGCTTTATTAATAGTTTCAATTTGTTGATTAAACAAATCTCCATAATGAATGTCTTGAATTAAAACTATTGTTTTAGCATCTACATTTAAAGGTCTAAAATACGTTCCATTTCGAATAATATAATAAGGTTTATTGTTACTTAATGTAAAATCATTTTCTATTGTTGAAGGTAAAATAGAAAAATCTGTATATCCATTTGTTTTGTCTTCGAGATACGGGAACCAATCTAACAAATTATGCCAAAATGTAATAGTATTTGGAATGCAAGTAAGAGTATCATTTACTAACCATCCAATTTTATTTTTTTTATTTCTAATATAAGTTCTAGACGAATTTTTTTTCATAACTATAGATAAACCTGCTTCAGTCATAGGTAATGTTATAATATTTATATCATCTCTATTTTCAAAAAGAGGTACTATTTTATAAGAGTCGCCACAATAACCTTTAGAAAATAACATATTATTTTCAGGATCAGTATCATGTATAAATATAATACCATCGTCAGAAAGTAACTTTAAAATATTATTAAAATCTTTTAATACACTATTATATGCATGATCTGCATCTATAAATGCCATATCAATCTTTTCATCAAAATGTTCAAAAAATTGGTCAGTTGTTTCGTAATAGATATTTAGTTTTTCGATATTATTATTTTGTAATTCGTTCAAATAAGTATTAGATTGCATATCGACCCCGTATGCTTTATTACAAAATTTAACAACCTTAGACATAGTTTCGCCTGTATATAATCCTAACTCTAAATAAATATTTGGTTTTTTAATTGAGCTAAGTATTGATATGAAATCAGAATGGTGCATTTTATTTTTAATATAAAAATATATCTTTAAATTATAATAGAGCCTTAAAAAATTAATATTAACCTATTTTATGGTTAATAAAAAATTTATAACTAAAAATTATTATTCAAACATTTCACCATTTTGAAAATGATAAACTATACTACTAAAAGATGTTTCGTGCTTAATTCCAAAAGTATTTAATTTATCCATAAAAACCTTATCTCCAGGAATACAATCAGTATATTTTTTGGCAATAATAGGATTAAATATGTCGCTTCCAGGAACAATATTACCTTCTGGATATCCATTAACCTTAATAAAATATTCTTTCTTAATTAGTAATGGCATATATAACCCACCTTCATGAATTTCATCTTTTGACATATAACTTGCTGCGTTCAAAAATTTATTTTCATCATAGTCTCGTAAAAATTTACCACAATCAAATGTTATACCATGCGTACCACTAGAATATCTTCCACTTTCAAGTAATCTACTTGTAACACAATTATTTTCTGTGTGATATTTATATAAATTATCTAGCCAGTTAGGTGAAAATGCCATATCACTATTAATAAACACAATATTTTTACCTTGAGCCATATTGGCTCCAAAGTTCCAGGCTCTGTATACATTATCGACATAATAATTTGTTACATTGTGAGCAGCTATGTTTTCGGGACTATTTGTAAATATATAGTGTTTTATACCATGAGTTTTTAAATAACTAATAACCTCTTCATTCGCATCATTTGCAACAAAATAAAATTCAGTATCTGTAAGGTCTGTATATTTTAGTATTTGTTCATAGACAAATTTAAGGTATTTTACACTTTTATAAATTAAACAGATAATGCTAGTTCTCATAAATTTTTTAATAAGTATGATATACCTCTTTAAATTATATATTTCGAAAATAAAAATATTTATATAATTTAAAAGTATCTTGACATAGAATATAAATGAAAATAATTGATTGTTTTATGTTTTATAATGAGCTTGATATTTTAAAAATTAGATTTGAAGAACTATACGACGTAGTTGATTATTTTATAATAATTGAAGGTGTAAGAACGCATAGTAACGCAGAAAAACCTTTATATTTTACTGAAAACAAGAATTTATTTTCAAAATATTTAGATAAAATAATACACAGGTTTACTGATTTCGAGGAGAATTATGACTTTTCAAAACATATTAAAGTAGAAAATGATAATTGGTACAGAGAAAACTATCAACGTGAATGTTGTAGAAATGTTATAGATGAGTTAGAACTTAAAGACGATGATATTATTATTATTTCAGATTGCGATGAAATACCTAAAAAATCCGTGATTGAAAATATAAAAAATAGGACATTATGTATTGAAAATAATATTTATAGTATAGAAATGGTTCTATATTATTATAATATAGAATTAACCACATTTCGTAGATGGTATCATGCTAAATTATTAAATTACTATATGTATAAAAAATTTAACTTATTAACAAGCATTAGATTATCGTATGAATATTTTACTATATTAGATGCTGGATATCATCTTACTTATTTTGGAGATGTAAATTTTATAAAGAATAAAATAGACAGTTTTGCAGAAAGCTCTGAATATTCTAAAGAAGGTAAAAGTCTAGATTATTTGCAAGAATGTTATAAGAGTGGAATATTACATTTTAACAAAGAAAAATTAATTTACGTACCATTATCTACCAATGATAATGTCCCTTTGCATTTTAAGAGTAAAACATAGGTAAAAAAATCAAATCATTTTTTGCTTTAGATATAAAAATAAAAATGAAAAAAAATTTAAAAATGAAAAATATTTATAATAATTATAAATTAAACAAAATGAATTCTTCGTCGGTACAATTTAATAAATTTTTAAAAGAAAAATACGTAGATGGGGTATATTATACTCATGTTTCGATGGTTAATCCACGCGGTAAATACCAACTAAATAGAGATTCTTTTGAAGAATTTTGGAAGCTATATAATGAAGCTGTTTTTACAGAGAAAGAAAACTTTATTATTGGCTTAGCCGAAAAACCTCAAAATTATATACCTGTTCTATGTGACATAGATATAAAAAAAACAGAAGAAGATATGGAATATTTAGAGATAGTAGATAACCATATTTATACTGAAAAAAATTTGAGAGATGTGGTAGAGATATATCAGTCTGTATTAAGAAATATAATAGAAGATTGTACAGATGATCACTTATTATGTGTCGTCTTAGAAAAGGATATGTATACAATCACTAAAAATGGACTTAAAATTTTCAAGAGTGGTTTTCACCTTCAATTTCCTAATTGTTTTCTGAGTAAAAATGAACATGAAAATCATCTTATACCAAGAATAAAGGATCATCTTAAAAAGCTAAATGTTTTCTCAAATTTAAACTACGAAGATTCAAGTGAAGTTTTTGATTCTGGGTACTTAAAAGCACCTTGGCTACTCTACGGAAGTAGAAAAGAAGGTGAACATATGAAACCTTATAAAATAACAAAAATAATTAACTCTGAAGGTGAGAATATATCTCTTGAAGAAGCTTTTAGATATTATAATGTTTTTAACATATCAGATCAGCTTATAGATATGAAAGATAACATAGAATTAAATTTACCTAGAATTTTAAGTATATTACCATCTAATAGAACTTGTAGCGAAATAAAGTATGGGCTACCTTCACCAGTAAAAGAAAAGCAAATAAATAAAAAATATAAAATAGAAGATGAAAATGAAGAAGAAAAAATCAATAATGAAAATTCTATAAATCAAAATTTAAGTATCGCCAAAAAATTATTAAGTATGGTTTCTGATTTTAGAGCAGATGACAGGAATAACTGGTTGCATATAGGTTGGATATTACATTCTATTGGAGATGGGTGTGATGAAGCCCTGCAATTATGGATTGATTTTTCAAGCAGATGTGAAGATAAATTTGATGAAAACGAGTGCATTAATCAGTGGAAAAAAATGACAAAAAAAGATAATGGATTAAAGATTGGAACATTACATTATTATGCTAAATTAGATAACGAAGAAATGTATAAAGAAATGCAAATAGAAAATGCTAAAAAACATATTGAAGAAGGAATTGAAGGGTCCCATAATGATATCGCTAAACTAATGCATGTTTTTTACGGAACAGATTATATATGTTCAAGTATAACAAATAAAACATGGTTTCAATTTAAAAATCACCACTGGGAAGAAATTGAAGGAGGTATCTTTTTAAGAGAGAAAATTTCAAGTGAAATAGTCAGAATATTTGGAAAACATGGAGGAGAAGTTTTCTATAATTCATCTTTGGCCGATAAATCAGAAGATAAATCATATGCAACAAAAATAAAACAATTTCAAAAGCTGATTTCTAATTTGAAAAATTCACCATATAAAACTAATATTATGAATGAAGCATGTGAAGTTTTTTTCAATAAAGATTTTAAAGATAAGTTAGATACAAATCCTTATTTAATTGGATTTAAAAATGGTGTTTACGATTTAAAATTAAATATATTTAGAGCTGGAATTCCAGAAGATTATATTAGCAAACAGATGCCTATCAACTATATTAATTTTAAAAAAACAGATAAAAGAGTTTTAGATGTATATGACTATCTAGAGAAAGTTTTTCCAGATACGTCTATTAGAAATTATTTTTTAGATACATCTTCTGATGTATTTGAAGGAGGAAATAAACAAAAAATAATTATATTTTGGACAGGAGAAGGAGATAATGCAAAATCTGTCACCCAAACGATTTTAGAAAGAATGTTAGGTCCTTATGCTATTAAATTTAGTACAACTTTAGTAACAGGTAAGAAAACATCAATAGGAATGGCATCTCCTGAATTATCGAGAGCAGGAGGTGGAGTAAGATGGGCTGTATTAGAAGAACCAGATGGAGATGAAGAGTTAAACGTAGGTATGTTGAAATCACTATCTGGAAATGATTCATTCTGGGCTAGAGACTTATTTGAAAAAGGTAAATCTACAAAAGAAACTGTTCCGTTATTTAAGTTAATATTTGTATGTAACAAATTAATTAAAATTAAACACGCTGATAAAGCATTTTGGAATCGTGTTAAAGTTCTTCCTTTTGAGACTACATTTGTCAGACCTGGTCAGCCTTGTCCAGAAACTTATGAAGAACAATTAAAACAGAAAAAGTTTCCAATGGACCCGGAATTTAATAAAAAAATTCAAAGTTTATTAGAACCTATGTGTTGGCTTCTTCTTGAACATCGCAAAAGCATTCAAGGTAAAGGAAGAATTGAACCAGAAAAAGTTAAAATGGCGACTAATATGTATAGAAAACAAAATGATATATATAGACAATTTATTGATGAATGTATTGTTGAAGCTGATAAATATATAACCTTAACAGAGTTATATGAAGGCTTCTTAATGTGGTATAAAATGGGGTATCCAAAACATACAACTCCAATTAGAAATGACGTTCAAGAATATTTTACAAAATTATGGGATGAACCAGAAAAAGGATTAAGATGGCATGGCTACAGAATTAAAAGTGCTGATGAACAAATTGAAAATGGAGATATTATTGTACTTGGAGAAAATGATATCGTTGATTATAATAAAAAAGCAAATAAATGCGAAGCTCCTGTTTAAATATTTTTCATAGTTTTTTAACTATAAAAAATAATTAAAATTTTTATTTTTTCTTTTTCTAAATAAAATGAGTTTAGTAGCTTTAAATAATGAAAACGATTTATCAAAAAGAATATCCGAGTCTAATAGAATAATTTCTAAGTTTCCAGACAGAATACCCGTTATAGTTTTAACAAAAAATGCAACCCTTGAAAAGTTGTTAAAAAAAAATAAATTTTTAGTACCATATGATTTATCTGTTTCTTACTTGTTAGCAAGTATAAGAAGTCAGATAAAATTAGACCCTTCAAAAGCTTTATTTTTATTTTGTGATAATACCTTGTTATCAGGTTCTCAATCATTAAATGAAATTTACAAAAATTATAAAAGCAAACATAATATTGGAATTTCTAAGGATAATTTTTTGTACATGTCAATTGAAGAAGAAAATACTTTTGGATAAAACAAAAATATATTTTACACAAAGAAATATAGTAAAGGTGAATGGATTTAATTTTTATCTTATTTAAACATATAGATTTCAATAAGAAATAATAATGAGTTGTATTTTTACAAATGACAATAATATTGAAATTAAATTATTGGATCATCCCAGTTCTACATACTTTGTCAATAGAGATTCACATGAGGTATTATTTAGAAGGATAAATACATATTTAATAAATAACAACATAATACCAAAAAATAAAAATATTATTGATTCTGGTGCATGGATAGGAGATAATTCTATACCTTGGGCAAAAAACATATCTGGTTATGTTTATGCCATTGATCCATCTCCCGAAAATACATCATTTATACAAAAAACTTGTGAGCTAAATAATATACATAATGTTATTTGGATACAATGTGCACTTAGTTATAAGAATGAAATATTGTCGACTAATGATAATATAAATCACTGCATGTTATTACCAAGTAATAATGGCAATACAAAAGTAGTGTGTGTTTCTTTAGATTATTTATATGAAAAAAATATTATAGAAAATATAGGATACATTCATTTAGATGTAGAAGGTATGGAATATAAAGTATTACAAGGAAGTAGTAATATTATAGACATATATCATCCTATAATAACTTTTGAGCAACATATCGGTATAGATGATTATGATACTCTTGCAAATTACCTTAAACAAAAAGACTATAAAATATTTTTGATAGATGAAATTCTTCCTGGTTGTTTATATGTTTGTAGAAATTTAATAGCATTCCATAAAAGTATTTTTACAGAAGAAATTATAAAAAATATAAATGATCATATAGGTAGAATAATTTTAATTGAAAAATAAAAAAATAATTTTTAATACTATCATTTAATATTAAAAATTACACTAACTATCTTTTGATTTACCTATAATACTGCACGCCAATCTTGCACCTGCATTACCTGTTTTTAAACTTTCAGCATTTCCTCCCAAACCAAGATCGTCGATTCCATCATGAATAACTACACTACAACCTATAATAGAATTATTTATATTTCCAGTAAGTGTTAATCTCGGATCAACATAAGAATATTTAAAATTACCTTTAGTATCGGCATGTATGTTATTTATCAAGTCTCCTGTATGACTATTACTAATATCACCTAAGTTACCATGATTTTTATTTTTCAAATTTAAATGAGCACCCAAAGATGTACATCCGTCACTTAGATCTCCATATTCATGTATATGTATAGCATGTATAGCATTTGGTTTAAAACCTTTTAAATTGAAAAATACTATAACGTCTTTAGTATCTCTACATTCATGAAATTTTACTTCACCTTTTATATTTTTTTCGTTAAAAATAGCAATTGCATTCTTACAAGACATTTATTTATTATTAAATTATTTTTATTTCAATAAATAAAATTATGAGTGTCAATATTGCAAATAATTCATTGACAATATTTATTATGATGCAATTTATAAATGTAGGGGCATTGGCAGCTGACTATTTAGCAAAAATGGCTGGTTTACCAGAAATTACGTCTATATCTGTTAAGTACCCTGTTCTTGGTGTATCTCTTGTATTATTTGAATTTGTTTCTCCTGTAACTTTAGGATTGCATTTTTGGTATACTAAATACCCCGAAACTGAAATGATTACTAATTCTACTGGAGAATAATTTTAAACAACATTATTTAATCCATTTTGTAAATACTCTTTTGTACATGGATCAAAAGTTATCTTTACAAGAATGTATGGAGCTGTAAAAATAGTTGCTAAAACAAAATTAACTATTCTTTCTTCTTTTGAAGTTGAACAATATATTGATATTGATATCGCAAAATATAAAAGGAATAACTCTAGTACAAAAAATATAATAGAAATAACAAGAATGAAGGTATAAAATGACGTGGCTAATCCAGATTTAACAGCATCGCCAGACATCGTAAATTTTTCCTTTCTTTTTAGGTTATTATAATTTTCCAAAGAGTTTTTCAATAAAGTAGATGATATTAACATTTATTTAAACAAAATATTTTATTTCACTTAAAAAATTAAAAAATTAAACAAATAAATGGATATAAAACAATTGAATATTTTAACTTACAAAGAATTAAAAGATATAGCAACTGATATGGATATCGAAATACCAAGAAAAAAAGAAGACTTGATTTTGGAGATGTTAAGATGCTTTAAAAAATACGAAAAATATAAAAAAGAAAAGGTTGATAAGTATATAAAAATAAAACAAATTGGAGAAAAAGGCAAAGAAGGTACAACATACCTTGTAAAAATAAGAGAAAGTAAAGATAGTAATGAGTATGCTATGAAAACTTTTAAAAAAACAAAATCATCTGATAGAATAAGAAAAGAAGCAGATCTACAAGAAAAAGCTTCTAAATATGGTATATCTCCAGAAGTAATTGAAATAGACACGATTAGTAAATATATTGTAATGGAAAAAATGGATACGCATTTATACGATAAAATGAAAGAACAAAATGGTGATATAACTGAAATACAACAAAAGCAAATTATAAAAATTTTTAAACTACTTGATAAAGCCAAAGTATTTCATGGAGATTCTAACATACTAAACTATATGTTTAAAGGAAAAAAATTATATATTATAGATTTTGGAATGAGTCAATACATAGATGATAAACTGATAAAAAAATTAGGAGTTGATACTCCAAATTTAAGCTTAATGAATTTAGGTTTTATTTTAAAGTTAAAAGAACTACGTTGTCCTTCAAGTTCTTATTCTTATTTGCTTACTTTTGTATCAAATAAAGACAAAAGTAAATATAATTTGAATTAAATATTTTCTATTTTTTGAAAATTTATTCTAGGATTAGACTCCAATAAATTCTCTTTTTTATCCTTTAGCCAGTTAAAGCTACAGCTGTGCATATAATAAGGAGAACATTTTAAACAGAAAAATTTTTGACATTTACATTCGTTAATTATCGCAGATTTTTTAAAACTAGTGTTGCAATTATCGCATCTTTTTTTAGATACTTGTGAATTCATATTTTTAATTTTAATTACTAAAAATTAAAAATCATTTTTTTAAATATTTGGCACAGGTATGTGAGTAAGACTTAGATAAACTATTACAGCAAATAATATTAAATGTAAAATGTAACCTAAAAATGTAGGTGAATTATTTTTTATCGTATTTAATACCTTATTTGTTGCTAAATACATAAATTTTGAAGATATTAATATGTAAAGCAAAATAATCCAAAAAGTTATAAGAACTCTTTGCGAAGTATTTAATTTTAAAGTATTTTTATTTTCCATTTTTATTTAAGGTGACAAAAAAATATTATATTATATTTTTTTTGTTTTTATATAATAAAAATGACATTCGATAAAAATAGAATAATTTTTTACGCTATAATTATTTGCTTATTTTATATATTTTCAGAAGGAGGCATGTATATATCTTCTGTTTATCCTAGAATAAATTCCAGCCTTGTTATAATGCTTTTTTCGGGATTATTCGCATTTGTAATGTATTTCACGATTAATAGTAATTTAAACAAAAATCAAAGAGATAACTTTCATTTTCAGGTAACACCTGAAAAATTATGTGATGGAGGAGCATATATGTATAGTTCTAATCCTGCAAAACAAGAACTATGTAAGTCTTTTCCACCTGGGGATTTAGCAAAGTATGAATGTTGTCCTGGATTTCATGGACGACCTGTATGGTGGAGTAGGTCAGATGAAAGTAATGCAGATTGGGCTAATACCATGTGTGATTCAGGACTTAAAGATTTCGAAAATCATGTATTATAAAAAATAAAAAAATTGATTTTACAAAGAAAGAAATTAGTTTAAAAATAATTATGAATATAATCAGATACGATGAATGTAATAGTAGAAATATGATATTGGAAATAAGTGGCAAAATTTTTAGATGTTCTTTTTGTAGAAATTGCGGGCAGTATACCAATAAAGATTACTTAAACATCTTATGTAGTTGCGATACACGTTCTCAAATATTTGAAGATTATAAAAATTTTATATTAGAAATACCAGATGATTTTAGTGGAGATGAATTAGAAGACTTTATGGAAGTAGAAGATAGTATTGAACCAAATAAAGTTAAAAGTTCTATGTTAAAACATATTTATAGTATGATTTTATTTGGTATGACTTATGAAAAAAATTACTATAATAGGATAGATGAACATATAAGTAATAACGTTTTAAGTTTTCTTTATTAAATTTTAAAACCTTTTTATAGGTATTAAAATTACATTTTATTACAATAATCTTTTTTTATTAGTAAAAATTGATACATCATCTTCGTCTTCATCTTCAATAATTTCTACATCATGTACTATTTTATTTTTTCCGAACTCATCATTTAGCCAACTTTCAACCTCTTTTTGTTTTGTCAACGAAAAGACCCATGCTTTATTACCATCTTTTAGTTTTGAGTTCCATGAACCTCCTAGTTCTTTAATTTTATCTTTGTAAGGTTTTGTATTTCCTATTAGAATAAAAGATTTATCTGTATATTTCTGTATTGTAGGAATTGTTTCTAGATTAAAATCAGTAGTAACTTCTGATTTTTCAGTGTCGGAGTTTATTAACTCTAAAAACTTGTCTAATTTATTTTTTAATTTCAAACTAAAAACCCATCCTCCTATTACACTATTCCATTTACCTCCAAACTCTTTAAATGTATCTTTAAATTTAATAGTATCCGCACCTTTAATTACAAAGGCGTCATCGTTATATTTTTCGCTAGCTATGTTATACATCATATATTTTTTTTTAATTTAAATTTAAAAAAATCAATTTTTTTATTTACACACAAAAATCATTATTTAAAGATTTGTGTATTTTAATAAAAATGTCATCAAAACAAAATGAAAAGAAAGTGAAGAAAGTTTCAAAAACCAAGGATCCAAGCGAGCCAAAGAAAAACAAGTCAAGTTATATGTTTTTTTCTGTAGATTGTAGAGAAGAAATTAAGACGGAAAATTCTGGTATAGATAACAAAAGTATTATTACAGAGATAGGTGCGAGATGGAAGGCTTTGAAGGAATCAAATCCTGATAAGGTAAAGTATTACGAAGATTTAGCAGAGCAAGATAAGAAGCGTTATCAAGATGAAAAAGCGAC
>Ga0214923_10005033_pt1 | contig 15578 bp, 11 predicted proteins | sample LL1510_MetaG_FD_177993 | JGI IMG/M metagenome (GOLD analysis project Ga0214923, IMG submission 177993) | Freshwater microbial communities from Lake Lanier, Atlanta, Georgia, United States - LL-1510 | ecosystem: Environmental > Aquatic > Freshwater > Lake | place: USA: Georgia | collected...
TAAACCCTCCCAAGAAAAAGAAGAGGTTGTAAGTCTATAATTGATTGTTGTTGTTTTTTAAACGGTTTTTACTATGTTTTAAAAACACTAACCTTTTTGGGCTTCTATCTCGCTTTCTTACAGAAGGGGAATTTAAAAGTAAAGAATTATTTATTAACAATTAAAGATTGTTTTGCAAATAAAAACGAACAACACATCATCAAAGCACCAAGCCAAATAAAATAAATTAGCGGTTTATGATAAATTCTCACTGCATAGCTATTTTGCTCATCTTTAGTGCCTAAAACTACAGCTAAATCGCCAAGCCAATAACGATAAATACTGGTTTCATTAGTGGTTTGATTAGAAACAGGATAATAACGAAGTTCAGGAGTTATTGTGGCTAGTTGTTTTTGTTGTTTAGAAACATAGAAAATACCTTGATTGCTTAAAAAATTTTTACCTACCAAATATTGAGTATTTTGTAATTCTAGTTTTAAAGAAGCAACCTCAACACTTTCGCCAACTTTTAGTTGAGTTTCTTTGGTGGTGTCAAAATAGCCGTTCGCAACAATGCCAATAAGCATTAGCAAAAAGCCAAGATGAGCTATTTTTGCCGATAGTTTTTGTTTGGTTAAAATATTGTTTAAAATTGCTAAACTAAGCGAAAAAACTAACAGCCAAGCCACAATTAACAATGATTTTTCTGGCTTAAAATAAGCCACCAAGCTGGCTATTAAAGCCGAAATAATCAACAACAAAAACTTTTTTTGTTTAAATTGTTGCAAATGTTGCCAGCTCGCCACATTTAACAACAATAAAAACGGTATTAAGCCAACTGCAAAAATATGTTGATAATAACTAGGGCCGATGGTTATTAGCTCTTGCCACAAACCATTGGCTAAAATGGGGTAAAGAGTGCCAACAAAAACCACCAATAAAAATAATATTAGCAGGTAATTTTGAGCCAACAATGGCAAAATATAAGGTTTTTTATGATTTTTTTTACCAATAATTTGCTGAAATTTATAAGCAAAAACCATAAAACCAAAAGCCCCAACCACCAAAACTAAAATAATCATTGCAAAGCCTCTGGTTAAATCAACCGCAAACGAATGCACCGAGGTAAGCACCCCAGATCGTGTTAAAAAGATACCAAGCAAGCACAAAATAGCATTAACAATTACTAAAAAAACTAACCATAATTTAAATTTATCTTGCTTTTTAATAAGCAATAAACAGTGTATCAAAACAATACAAGCAAGCCATGGCATCAGTGAAATATTTTCAACTGGGTCCCAAAACCAATAACCACCCCAGCCCAATTCTCGATATGCCCACCAAGCACCTAGGGCAATTCCTAAAGTGAGGCTAGCAAAAGTAAAATAAAGCCAAAAATGCACTTGCTTTAAAAACTCTTTATGCAAACCATTATTTATGACTGCCGAGATAGTTAAAGAAAAAACTAAAATTGAGCCTAAATACCCGCAATAAAGCATTGGCGGGTGCAGTGCCAAGCCGATATCTTGCAGTAAAGGATTTAAACCTAAGCCAGATTTTGGTATTGGAAAAACTGGCAAAAACGGATTAGAAGTTGCCAAAGTATAGAAGGCAAAAAGAGTAACAATGGCGGTTTGAATAGCAACCGTGGTAATGGTGATAGAAAAATCAAGCTTGCTGTTTAGTAAAAAAATAGTGTTATAAATTAATAGCACCAAAATTAGCAATAACATTGAGCCTTCGTGATTGCCCCAAGCTCCTGCAATTTTAAAAATGAGAGGCTTTAAATGATGCGAATTTTGATAAACATTAAGCACCGAATAATCAGAAACCACAAAGCTATAAACAAGACAGAGCTTACAAAACAAGGCAGAGCAAAGCAAAATAAAATTTAAAGTATAAATTTTTTGCATATTTGCCTTATTTTTTTTGCCAAAAAAAGCTAAAAAACTCAAGCAACCAGCAATAGCAACTACTAAAATTAATAAAGCAAAGCCTATTTTAGGAACCATAAATATTTATTTGCTAGCGATAAATTGTTTTACCGTTTCTAGATTGTTTTCGAGAATTGTGTATTTTTCTGGTAAATCAAACAAATTTTGCAAGAAATTTGGCAGTTTTGGCTCGGGCATTTTGGCTTGTAAAATAGCATCGGGAAATTTTGCAGGGTGTGCCGTTGCCAAAGTGATTACTGGCTCTTGTTGATAGTATGCGGTTTTCATAAATTGCAAAGTAGCTTCAAAGCCAATGGCGGTATGCGGATCGAGCAATTCGCTGGTTTGTTGATAGGCTTGCAAAATTGCCGCAAGAGTGGCAGAATCGGATACTTCAAAACCAATAAAATCGTCGGTAATAGATTTATGAATTTCGGAATTAATTTTTAAAATGTTGGTTCGTTCAAAATCTTGCATTGCCAAAGCAATAGAATTTTCAAGCTTGCGAGTTTTAGCAACATCAAAAATTAATCTTTCAAAATTACTTGCTACCTGAATATTCATGCTAGGTGAAATAGTTTCAACCATTGGCTTTTTACTGTAATCGTTATTTTGCAAAAAACGAATCAAAATGTTGTTTTCGTTGGTGGCGATAATCAGTTTATTGATATTTAAACCCATTTTTTTCGCCAAATAACCAGCATAAATATCGCCAAAATTACCAGTTGGCACCGAAAAAGAAACTCCGTTGCCATTTGCCACTCGCAAGCCACTATAAAAATAATAAACTATTTGAGCCATAATTCGGGCAAAGTTGATAGAATTTACTGCAACCATTTTTCTGCCGTTTAAAAACTCTTGATTAACAAACATTTTTTTCACAAAATTTTGGCAATCATCAAAATTGCCTTGTAAAGCAATGTTAAAAACATTATCGGCAAGAACGGTGGTCATTTGTTTTCGTTGCACTGCAGAAACTTTTTGATGAGGATGCAAAATAAATATTGTGGCACTCTGACACATTTTACAGCCCCAAATAGCTGCCGAACCAGTATCGCCAGAGGTGGCTCCAACAATAACAATTTTTTCTTTTTTAAGAGACAATAAATAATCGAGTAAATTACCTAAAAATTGTAGGGCAAAATCTTTAAAAGCAAGAGTGGGACCATGAAACAATTCGAGTAAATAATGATTATTAGCAAGTTGTTTTAATGGGGCAATGGCTTGATGATTAAAGTTTTCGTAAGATTTAGCGATGATTTTTTTATAAACATCTTCGCTAATGCTTTGTGAAACAAAATGATAAGTTACCTCAAAAAATAAATCTTGGTAAGTCATTTTTGCCATTTCAGAGAGTTTTTTTTGGTCAAATAAAGGCAAAAACTCTGGCACATACAAGCCACCGTCGGGGGCTAGGCCTTGCAAAATAACTTCGTTAAAAGATAAGGCGGGAGAAGATAAGCGAGTTGAAATAAATTTCATAGAAAAAAAATTTTATTGGCAAGCCAAGCATTCTTCGTATTTGCTTTCTTGCTGATTGTTAAGATTAATTTCGTTTTGCTCAACTTTATGTGAAACTTTATCTGCTCTTTGAATAGAAGTTGAACGGCAATAATAAAGGCTTTTTAAGCCTTTTTGCCAAGCTCGAAAATGAATTTCATGCAAATATTTTTTAGAAACATTGCCTGGTAAAAATAAATTAATGCTTTGAGCTTGACAGATATATTCTTGTCTTTCGGCCGCTAAATCGATAATCCATCTTTGATCTATTTCTTGAGCGGTTTTAAAAACCATTTTTTCGTGATCGTCTAAAAAATTAAGATGTTGCACCGAGCCTTCGTTGGTAGTGATAGAAGACCAAATATCTTCGGTGTTTTTACCTTTACTTTCGAGCACTTTTACTAAATTTTTATTTCGCACACTAAACGAGCCTGTAAGGGTTTTTTGAGTGAAAGAATTAGCCACAAAAGGCTCAACTCCTGGTGAAGAGTTATTGGCAATGATAGAAATTGAGGCAGTGGGAGCGATGGCGATTTTATTAGAAAATCTTTCGTTAACACCAGCTTCTAGGGCATCTGGGCAAGGGCCTTTTTGCTTGGCTAATTCTTGCGATGCAATATCGACTTCTTGTTTAATTTTTTGAAAGATTTTTTTGTTCCACACCTTGCTCATGGCCGACTCGATAGGCACATTCTTGCTTTGTAAAAATGAGTGAAAACCCATTACTCCAAGACCAATGCTTCGCTCTCTTGTGGCAGAATATTTAGCTTTTGCCATAGAATCGGGGGCAGTGTTGATAAAATCTTGTAAAACATTATCAAGAAACGCCACAACATCAGAGATAAACTGATGATTATCTTTCCAAGCATCGTAATATTCGAGGTTTAAAGAAGATAAACAACAAACCGCTGTGCGATCTTGCCCTAAATGATCGATACCTGTAGGTAAAGTAATTTCGGAGCATAAATTAGAGGTTTTAACTGTAAGATTAAGCTTTTTGTGATGGGCAGGAATTGCCTTATTAACAGCATCGATAAACAAAATATAAGGTTCACCAGTTTCGATTCGGGCAGTGAGGAGTTTTATCCATAAATCTCGAGCTTTCACGGTTTCGACAACCTTATTAGTGTAAGGGCTTTTTAGATGAAAATCGTCGTTTTTTTCAACTGCTTTCATAAATTCGTCGGTTACCACTACTCCGTGATGCAAATTAAGAGATCGGCGGTTTTGATCGCCACCAATTGGCCTACGAATATCAATAAACTCAGAAATTTCGGGGTGATGAATAGGCAAATAAACAGCGGCCGAGCCCCTTCTTAGGCTACCTTGCGAAATTGCAAGAGTTTGAGAATCCATCACTTTAATAAACGGCACAATACCAGAAGTTTTGCCGTTGCCTCGAACAGTTTCGCCGATAGATCGAACATTACCCCAATAACTACCGATACCGCCACCTTTGGAAGCTAACCAAACATTTTCGTTCCATAAACTTACGATACCTTCGAGAGAATCGGCAGATTCGTTTAAAAAACAAGAGATTGGCAAGCCTCTTTTGGTGCCCCCGTTACTTAAAACTGGAGTAGCAGGCATAAACCATAAATCAGAAATATATTGATACAAACGATTAGCATGGGCAGAATCATCGGCATAAGCACTAGCAACTCTGGCAAATAGTTGTTGAAAGTTTTCTTCTGGCAATAAGTAGCGATCTTTTAAAATTGCCTTACCAAAATTACTAAGGTTGTTATCTTTTTGGAAATCTAGGTTAATGCTAAACATAAAAAATTAAAATTGTATTTTTTACAAAATTTTAATTCTTGTTTTTTAAGTTTGCAAGATAAGTTTATTGAAACCGTTTTAATATTTCAAAAAATTGTGGAAAACTGGTGTTGATCATGCTGGCATTATCTATTTCTATACCATAATCGAGGTTTAGCCCCATAATAAGGGCAGACATAGCAATGCGATGATCAAGTGCTGTTGATAACTTAATAGGTTGTTTTTGTGGCAGAAAACCACCTGCAATAGCAAGAGAATCGGGGCCAACTTCAACCTTTACTTGACAGGCTTGCAAATTATTGGCAATCATCATTAATCGATTGCTTTCTTTAACTTTTAATTCGGCTAAACCATTCATGGTGGTGGTGCCAGAAGCAAAAGCACAAGCTACAGCAAAAATTGGGTATTCATCAATCATAAAAGCTGCCCGGTCGGCAGGAACATTAATGCCTTTTAACTTGCTATAACAAACTTTTATATCGGCAACTAATTCGCCGTTTAGAGTTTGTGTATTAAAAATAGTGATGTTTCCGCCCATCTCTTGCAAGCTAGTAATAATGCCAGTGCGAAGCGGATTTATGCCAACATTTTTTAAAATAATATTTGAGCCTTCAATAATAAGAGCCGCCACCATAAAAAAAGCTGACGAAGAAATATCGGCTGGCACAAAAAAATTGCTAGCATTAAACTCTTGCAAGCCTTGATAACTTATGGTTTTACCTAAACTATTTGTATTAATATCAAGCTTTAAACCTAAATATTGCATCATAATTTCGGTGTGGTCGCGGCAAAGCTCTGGCTCAATAATGGTAGTTTTACCTTTTGTAGTGAGAGCAGATAACAAAATAGAGCTTTTTATTTGGGCAGAAGCCACTGGCATTTGGTAGTGAATTGGCATAGCATTATCGTTACCCACCACTGCGAAAGGTAGTAAATTATTTTGCCGAGCCACAATTTTTGCCCCAAATTGCTGTAAAGGAGTAAAAATTCTTTGCATTGGCCTTTTATGTAAAGAGGCATCGCCATTAAAAAAAGTGGTAAAGTTTCGGGTAGCAACCAAACCAGCTAAAAGACGAGTAGAAGTGCCAGAATTACCCATATCAAGCACAAAATTTGGTTCATTTAAGCCAAATAACCCAACTCCTATAACCTGCCAATGATCGGTTTTTTTTTCAATTGAAACCCCCATAGATTGTAGAGCAGAAATTGTTTTTAAAACATCTTCGCCTTCTAAAAGATTATAAATTTTACTAATGCCATATGCCAAAGAAGCAAATATTACCGAGCGATGAGATATTGATTTATCGGGAGCAACTACAATTTCGCCTTGCAAAGGCTTGTTGCTTCTTTTGGTAAAATTAATTGTCATAGATTTGATTTATAAAAAAGAAACAATTGTTTTTTCAATTTGCTCAATAAAAAATACTGCGATTAAATTAAAAATAGCAAAAACCAAAATTACAAACTTAGCATTAACAAAATCATCGAGAGCAATGATATTGTTTGGCTGATCAAAATACATTATTTTAATAATTCTTAAGTAATAAAAGGCTGAAACTACTGTAAAAATAATCACCGCAATAGCAATAATCATATTACCACCAGCAATGATTGATTTTATTGCATAAAACTTAGCAAAAAAACCAGCTAAAGGCGGAATTCCTGCAAGAGAAAACAAATAAATTGCCAAACAAAAAGCGATTATAGGATTAGTTTTAGATAAGCCAGAAAAAGCGGTAATGCTAAATATTTTACGATTTTCAAGATCGGATTCTTGATTATTAGCACTTAAAACAATATTAAGAAAAGCCAATAAACCAATTGAAATAAAAGAATAAATAGTAGCATAAATCAAAACACTAGGAAAGATTTCTTTTTGTAAAGTAGAAGTGGCCAATAAAATAAAACCAACATTTGCCACCGAGCTATAAGCAAAAAGCCTTTTGATGTTTTGTTGAGCGATGGCTCCGATGCTACCAACTATCACAGATATAAAACCAACCAAAATTAAAATTTTTGCCAAAACAACGAGCGATAGATTTATCATAAATACTGCAGTAGCAATAATGGTGGTAAATTTAACCACAGTGCCAAAAAAAGCAATTACTGCAGTAGGAGAGCCTTCATAAACATCGATAGCCCACATATGAAAAGGAGCAGAGGCAACCTTAAAAAACAAAGCAACAGCAATGAGCACAAAGCCAAAAATTAAAGCAATTGGCGGATAATTATCGTTGCCAAAACTACCTAAATATTCGCTAAGTTGTGTAAAATTAGTGGTGCCACTGTAGCCATAAACTAAAGAAATACCATAAAGCAACAAGCCAGATGCCAAGCTACCCAAAATAACATATTTAATACCAGCTTCAGAAGATTTTACCGACCAGCGATTAAAAGAGGCTAAAACATAACAAGAAAGAGCTTGCAACTCAAGACCAGTGTAAAAAACAAAAAAATCGTTGGCAGAAATCATAAGCAAACCGCCTGTGGTTGCCAAAAATAACAAAGATAAAAACTCTGGGCTAAATTTATCGGCTTCTAAAACATAACGAATAACCATCAGGGTTACTACCAGCAAAAGCAATAAAGCGATGGTTTTTGCTAAGGAAGTGATTGGACTTACTTTTAGCATAGAGTTAAAAATTACAGAGTGATCAACGAAATTTTTTGTTGACCAAGCTAAAGCTAAGCCAACGACAACAATTGCTAAAAAATGCAAAAACATTGAAAGATTTTGCTGAGTATACATTGTTTTTTGCTTGTAGAAAACTCCAATAATTAGCAATAAAAAAGCACCTACAACAAGAGTTAATTCGGGTATTAAAAATTGAAAGTTCATGGTTTAAGAAACTATATTTTAGAATTAGAGACAATATTAACAATATTTAAAGAGTAATCGTTAAAAAATTGCAACACCAAATTTGGAGCAAAACCAAGCATGATAACCAATATTGCCAAAGTTATTAGAGAAATTTTTTCAGGCAAATTTAAGTCGGCGATTTTATTTACTTTGTGATTGGTGATTTCTTGTAGCCAAACTTTACGATATAAAATAAGCATATATAAAGCACCCAAAACAACACCTAAACCAGCAAGAAGTGCATAGATTTTATTTACCGAAAAAACGGCCATAATAGATAAAAACTCACCTACAAAACCACTGGTGCCAGGCAAACCAACTGCTCCCATAGTAAAAATAAATGCTAATACTGCAAATTTTGGCATTTTATGAGCTAAGCCACCCAAATCGGCTATTTTTTTGGTATGCAAACGATCATAAATAACACCAACACAAATAAACAAAGCAGAAGAAACCAAGCCGTGGCTAATCATTTGCATAATAGCACCACTAATTCCTTGTTGAGTAAAGCTAAAAATACCCAAGGTAACAAAGCCCATATGAGCCACCGAAGAATAGGCAATCATTTTTTTCATATCTTCTTGAGCTAGGGCAACAATTGAGCCATAAATAATGGCAATAATACTAAAAATAAGAATATAGTTTGCAAAATACAAAGAAGCCTGCGGAAAAAATGGCAAAGAAAACCGAATTAAGGCATAGGCTCCCATTTTGATTAATACCCCTGCCAACAAAACAGAGCCAGCCGTTGGGGCTTGCACATGGGCATCGGGCAACCAAGTATGAACAGGAAACATCGGAATTTTAATAGCAAAAGAAGCTAAAAATAAAATAAAGAACAGTTTTTGAAAAGACAAAGGCAACTTTTGTGGCAATATTTTGGCCAAAATCTCGATATTAGCTGTATTAAAATACAAAGCCAAGGCGATAATAGCAATCAAGAAAAAAACCGATCCCGCCAAAGTGTATAAGAAAAACTTATAAGTAGCATAAACCCTGTTTTCTCCGCCAAAAATACCAATCATAAAAAACATTGGCACCAAACTCGCTTCAAAGAAAAAGTAAAAAGCAAACATATCGAGCGAAACAAAAGAGCCAATAATGCAGGTTTCAATAAATAAAAAACATATTATAAATTCTTTAACTCGATGCTTAATAGAGTTTATACTAAGCGACAAACAAAACGGAATCAATAAAACAGTAAGTAAAACCAAAGAAAAAGATAAGCCATCAAGACCAACTAAATAATTAATATCTGGATTACTAACTAAAGAAAATTTATCGATAAACTGATAAGTAGTTTTTTTGTTAAAATCGAATTTAAAAATTAGACTTATAGCAAGAATCAACTCAATTATAGCAATAAAAACACCGTAAGAATAATAAAATAAATTGTTTTTAAGCTTTACAGGCAACAAAAAGCAACCAGCCAACAGTGGCAGAAAAACTAACAACGACAAAATATAAGAATTAGCTGTATCGATTGGCATTAAAATGTAATATTTTGGTTAAATTTTTTTAAAAATATCAAATATTGTATTGGCAAATCTTAAAACTGCAATATTTTTTTTATTTAAGATTGCTTTTTTCAAAAAAAAAATTACGATTTTTGAAAACAAATTTGAAACTATGTTATTTTTTTTGTAAATTATGTTATGAATCTTGATGAACAACAGCTACTATTGTGGCACAAATTAATTGAATTAACAGGGCAAATTACCAAAAATAATCAATTATCTTGGTTAGATAAAATAATGTTTTGGCAAACAAAAAAAACACAAAAAAATAAAAGTTTTTATATTTATGGTGGCCCTGGATGTGGTAAAACCACAGTGATGAAACAGTTTTATCAGCAAATTACTGTGCCAAAACAGTATCATCATTTTCATGCTTTTATGCACAAAATACATAGCAATTTGCATAAAATCAGAACAAAAAACAATAATTCACAACAAGAAATTGAATTAGCTTTAACAAATATTATAGGCAATACTCAAATCATCTGCTTCGACGAATTTCAGGTGGTTGATATTGCTGATGCTATGTTGTTAAGAAAAATTTTTAGCTATTTTTTTCGAAATAACATTGTAGCAATTATCACTTCTAATTTTCATCCACAAGATTTATATCAAAATGGCCTACAAAGACAACTTTACCTTGATTTTATCAACGAAGTTTTTTTGCCAAATTGTTTATGTTATAAATTAAATTCAAACATTGACTACAGAGAGCTAAAAGCAGGTTTAAAAAAACATTATTTTATTGCCAATTCAAAAAATCGAGCTAAATTCCAACAAATATTTTTAGAAACCACCAGTAAAAAAACTTTACAAACAAAAAATATTAGTGTTTGGCAAAGAAATATCACAATTAAACAAGCTTATGAAAATATTGCTTTTTTTAGTTTTAAAAAATTATGTTGCCAACAGTTTTCTGCCGATGATTATCGAGCAATTTGCCACAATTTTGATTTGATTTTTTTAAAAACAGTGCCTTATTTTTATGATGAAGATATCAATGCTTTAAGAAGGTTTGCATTGTTTATTGATGAGGCCTATGAAAATAAAATTGCCTTAATTATTTTAGCCAAAACCAAGCCCGATACTTTATGTAAAATACCTAATTCGCCCCAATATTTTGCCAGAACTATTTCAAGGCTACAAGAAATGTCGAGCAAACAATATTGGCAAGAAAGTAAATGGTATAACAACAAATTCTACATCAACAACGAACTATCACCATAAGAGTAAAAACGATAATTATTTTTGATGGCATGGTTATAAACTTCAAAAGCATTTTCTTTGCCAACAAAAGCCGAAATTAACATAAACAGAGTTGATTTTGGCAAATGAAAATTGGTAAAAAGCCCATCAACTATTTTAAACTTATAGGGCGGATAAATAAAAATATCGGTGCTTCCTTGCATTGCCACTAAATTTTGCAAGTTACCCTGCATACTTGCCACCGCTTCTAAAACCCGTAAAGCAGTGGTGCCAATCGCAATAACTTTTCGACCTTCTTTTTTAGCAAGATTAATAATATCGGCAGTTTCTTGGCTTAACACAAAACTTTCGTGATGCATTTGATGATCGGTAATTTGAGTGGTTTTTACTGGCAAAAAAGTGCCTGCACCCACATTTAAAGTAAGAAAAGTTTGAGTAATATTTTTTTGCTTTAACAAATCAAAAATTTCTTGATTAAAATGCAAACCAGCTGTAGGTGCGGCCACTGCCATGCCATTTTTAGCATAAATTGTTTGATAATTTTGGCTATCATCTTCGCTAGTTTTTTTGATGTAAGGTGGCAAAGGCATTTCACCGAATTTATCGAGATTTTTCAATAAATCAAGATTATTACAAGAAAAACTCAGAGTAAGAAAACTGCCATTTTTTGCCAAAACTGTGGCAGAAAAATTTTCGCCAATTTCTAGTAAATCGCCCACTTGCACTTTTTTTAAGGGTTTGGCAAGTGCAGTCCAGCAAGAATTTGGCTGAAAATCGTTGCTAATTTGCTGATTAAGATTAATATTTAAAATTGCTTGATTTCGAGAAATTTTAGCGGTAAGCTTAGCCTTAATAACTTTGGCATCATTAAATACCAAAACACAGCCTAAAGGTAAAAAATTAACCAAATCTTTTACTGTGGCATCGATAATTTGCTGTTGTTTAAACACCAGCATTTTAGTATTTGCCTTGCTTTTTGATGGCTCTTGGGCAATTAAATGTGGCGGTAAATCAAAATCAAAATCGCAAGTCAACATATGGAAAATAAAACAAACTTTGGTTTTAAAATTATCGATTCTATCAACAAATCTAATTTAGTGCAAGAAATTTTTTCGGCCGTCGCTCCTAAATACGATTTAATGAACGATTTTATGAGTGCTGGCATCCATCGGCTCTGGAAAAACACTATGGTTTCTCAACTCAATTTTACTCAGCATAAAAAAATACTCGATCTCGCTTCTGGCACAGGCGATATTGCTTTTAAAATTATGAAACAAGCCCAAAAAATTGGTGCCAACGATGTTTTTATCACTCTTTCTGATCTCAACTCTGAAATGCTAAAAATAGCCAAAGATAGAGCTATCAACCAAAATTTGTTTCAAACACTTGATTTTGTTGTAGCCAACGGCGAAAACTTACCTTTTGCCGATAATAGTTTTGATGCAGTAACTGTTGCTTTTGGTTTGCGAAATTTTACTAATCTTTCGACTGGTTTAAGCGAGATTTACCGAGTTTTAAAGCCTCAAGGCAAATTTATTTGCCTAGAATTTTCTAAAATTAACGACTTGTGGCTACAAAAACTTTACGATTTATATTCGTTTAAAATTATTCCAAAAATTGGAAGCCTAGTTTTAAACGATGCCAACTCTTACCAATATTTAGTAGAAAGCATTAGAGTTTTTCCTAATCAAGAGCAGTTTTTAGAACTCATCAACCAAGCAGGTTTTATTAATACTAGCTACCAAAATCTTTCTTGCGGAATTGCCTGCTTGCACTATGGCTATAAATAAAGTGGAAATGGTATTAATCGTTTAGGGGCCAACTTGGCCTTACTGCAAAAGTAAGATCATCTGTTTTGCCAGATAAAAACTTTTGCAAGCCCGCCCAAGCAATCATCGCTGCATTATCGGTGCATAAATTAATTGGCGGAGCAACAACATTAAGATGATAATTTGTTGCCCACTGTTGCAAAGAGCCTAAAATATATTGATTGGCAGCCACTCCGCCTGCCAAAATAATTTGCGATAAATCGTTATTAAAAAGTAGTGGTAAAATTTTTTGGTGCTGTAAAACATTTTGCAGGCGATTTAACATAATTTTTACTACCGCTTCTTGAAAAGATGCTGAAATATCGCAAATATTTTGTTGAGTAAGGGGCTGAAGCTTTTCAATTTGTAGCCTCACTGCGGTTTTTAAGCCAGAAAAAGAAAAATTATATAAATGTTGATGATTTTTTTTGCTAATCAAGGGCAAGGCAAATTTAAAGGCTGTTTTATTGCCTTGTTTGGCCAGTTTTTCGATGATTGGCCCACCGGGATAGCCTAAATTTAGCATTTTTGCCACTTTATCAAAGCACTCACCCAAAGAATCATCGATAGTTTGCCCAAGTAACACAAAACTATGAGTATTTTCAACCAATAAAATTTGGCAGTGCCCGCCAGAAATAAGCAATAGTAAATATGGAAACGAAACTTGATTAGTAAGTTGAGCAGTGAGGGCATGACCCACCAAATGATTTACCGCTACAAAAGGCTTTTTGGCAACAGATGCCAAGGTTTTAGCCACGGTAATGCCAACAATAAGCCCGCCAACTAGCCCTGGGCCACAAGTGGCAGAAAAAAAATCGATATCTGTTAAATTTAGCTTTGCCTTATTTAAAGCCAAAAGCACAAGGCTGTTTATAACATCAAGATGAGCTCTGGCGGCGATTTCTGGCACCACTCCGCCATAAATTTGGTGCAAATCAATTTGTGATTTTATCACATTTGCTAAAATATTTTTCTGGCTATCAACAATTGCCACAGCGGTTTCGTCGCATGATGTTTCGATAGCTAGGCAAATAGTGGCTTTACTCATAGATCGATTGCCACCAAGCCACTTCTGGCAATACTGATGATTTTATGGCTAGCAAAAGTTTCGATGATTTGGTTGATGTTATGGCTATCACCAATTAATTCGAGATTAGTTTGGGTTTGGGAAATTTGCGGATTGATAATTCGCCAACGGCAGGCAGTGTTGTGTTGTAAAATATCTTCAATAAACAAAGGAGATTCAGCAATTTTTAACAACACCAACTCTTGGCTAATATGCTGACTATTTAGTTGTTGTGCAGTATGAACTGGTACAATTCTTTGTAAAAGCTTACAAATTAAGGCGATGGTTTTATCGTTGCAATTAGTGGTGATGGTGATTACCGAAACATTTTGCTTACCCGAAACTGGGGCAACCGACAAAGTTTCGATGTTATAGCCTCTTGCCGAAAAAAGCTCAATAACCCTTGCTAAAGCCCCAAATTCGTTATCGATAATAATATTGACAATATGGTTTTTGATAGTATCGGTCATGGTTAAACGGCATTAAAATCTTTGGTAATATATTGCTTGGCTTGGCTACCTAGCAAAATTTCGTTGTGAGCCGAACCAGCAGGAATCATTGGAAACACATTTTCGCTAGCCTCAACTAAGCAGTTAAACAATACCGGCCCCTGATGATTAAGCATTGTGGTAAACATTTCATTAAGCTTAGCAGGATTAGAACATTCTAGCCCCAAAATACCAAAACTTTCGGCAAGTTTCACAAAATTTGGCAACGAATGAGTGTAAGATTGGCTTTCGCGGCTATTATAAACTAACTCTTGCCACTGCCTTACCATGCCCATATATTGGTTGTTGATAATGATAATTTTTACTGGTAAATTATATTGCTTTACAGTAGAAAGCTCTTGCATATTCATTAGAAAACTAGCATCGCCACTCACACATAAAACCAAGCTATTAGGGTTAGCAATTTGGGCTCCCACAGCCGCTGGTAAGCCATAACCCATCGTGCCTAAACCACCCGAGGTAAGCCACTTTTTAGGCTGGTTAAATGAAATATATTGGGCAGTCCACATTTGATGCTGACCCACATCGGTTGAAACAAAAGGCTCTTGATTTAAAGTGAGTTTGTTTAAGCATTCAAGGGCATATTCGGGCTTGATGGTGGTTTCGCTATTTTCATAAGAAAGCGACTTGATGCTTTGCCACTTGTTAATTTGTTGCCACCAAGCATTGATATTTGGCTTTTCGCTAACTTGCTTTTGCCACTGATTAAGTATTGCTTGCAAACCTACTTTGGCATCGGCAACAATAGGCACATCAACATTAATAATTTTGTTTATCGAGCAATCATCAATATCGAGGTGTATTTTTTTAGAATGAGGCGAAAATGCCGAAACTTTACCTGTTACTCTGTCATCAAACCTGGCTCCAAGGTTAATTAACAAATCGCATTGGTGCATTGCCATATTTGCCTCGTAGGTACCGTGCATACCAAGCATTCCTAGAAACTGACTGTGATTTGCAGGAAAAGCCCCCAAGCCCATCAGAGTGCTCGTGATAGGAAAGCCAGTTGCCAAAACCAACTCAAACAGTAATTTACAAGCTTCATCGCCTGCATTAATTAGCCCACCACCTGTATAAAAAATTGGCTTTTTAGCTTGAAGCATCAACTTAACCGCCTCAGCAATTTTGCTGTGATCAAGTGGTTTATTTATAGAGCTGTTGTTTTTTAAATATTGATAAGAAGGCCTGTTAATTGGGGTTTTGCCTAAATAAAAACCGTGGTTATTTTGCACATCTTTTGGAATATCGATAAGCACTGGCCCTGGCCTGCCCGTTTTGGCAATATGAAAAGCTTCGTGAATAATATAGCCAAGATCATTTACATTTTTTACCAAATAATTATGCTTGGTGCAAGATCGGGTAAGCCCAGTAATATCGGCTTCTTGAAAGCCATCGGTGCCAATAATGCTGGTAGGCACCT
>Ga0214923_10005034_pt1 | contig 15575 bp, 15 predicted proteins | sample LL1510_MetaG_FD_177993 | JGI IMG/M metagenome (GOLD analysis project Ga0214923, IMG submission 177993) | Freshwater microbial communities from Lake Lanier, Atlanta, Georgia, United States - LL-1510 | ecosystem: Environmental > Aquatic > Freshwater > Lake | place: USA: Georgia | collected...
TCGAGAGCGCCAACCAGAAGACGCTTGACTTCCTCAACAAGGGCACGACGCCAAAGCAGCAGCGAGATAGCCTCCGGTGGGCGAGCGAAGCCGGCCTGGAGCCGCATGCCACGTGCATGGTTGGGTATCCGTGGGAAAGTTTTGACGAGGCCAAGGCAACGATTGAACTCACCCGAGAATGCTTTGACAAGGGCTGGATCAACACGCTTCAGGGAACCATTTGCATGCCCTATCCAGGGACGCATCTGTACGCACAAGCGCGGACAAATGGATGGCTGCGTTTCGATGGGCCGGAGAACTGGCACCGGTGGGACATGCGCGAACCGGTGCTGACGTCGCCCATCCCGGACGCCGACATCCTGGGGCTCGTGCAGGGCTTGTACACCAGCTTCCTGACGCCGGCGTACATCGCGCGCAAGCTCGGATCGATCTTCCAGAGCCGCGATCATTTCACGTACTACGTCGTGCGAGGCAGCAAGTACCTTGTTGGGCACATGCTAGATTTCCTGCCGTCACAGGTTGCGGGCTCGTCGCAACCAGCTCGCTTCTCCCAAGTTGGGCCGGCGACAGGAACGGTCGAGTTGCCGACGAAGCTGTACTCTGCGGGCGCGCCTTGAGCACCCTGACGATTGCGGGGCGAATGGCTGGCGATTGGCGAGAATGGACATAACTGTCGTCATCCCGTGCTTCAACGAAGAGCGCCGGTTGCGGAAGTGCCTGCAGTCAATCCGGGGTCAACAACACGCTGGTTACAACGTGAACGTTGTCGTCGTTGATGACCTGTCGACGGACGCGACGGTGGCGATTGCCCGAGAATTCGGGGCGACGGTTCTCACCAGTGGGAACCGTGACATTGAAGTCAGCAAGAAGATTGGGTTGGAAGGCACCTCGTCACCACTTGTGCTCTTCCTTGATGCGGACAACTGGCTTCCTTCCGATGATTGGCTCGATGTCGCGAGGCAGGCGCTCCTCGATCACCCCGAGGCAATCGGGGCCCAGTCCGCGCGATTCCACTACGCGCCGGGAGACCCTGCAGCCAACCGGTACTGCAGCCTGTATGGATTCACTGATCCTGTACCCTTTTACCTTCGCGTGCGGGATCGCCTGATGGCGACCGAGGCGGTGTGGAATCTGGGTGGACGCATTGTTGCCGATGCAGACCAGTACTGGCTCCTGGAGGCAGACGCAGGCCGACTACTCACGTTCGGGTCCCAGGGCTTTCTCACCCGCACGGCCGATGCTAAGCAAGATGCCCAGGGCCGTCGCTTCTATCACATGGATTTCGTGTACCGGCGCGTTCGCTCGGGTCACCCACGTATCGTGCTGCTCAAGCAGCCTGTCGGCCACGATGGATGCGCGGACACCCGCGGATTCCTCCGCAAGCTCGTGCGGAATATCACCCTGTTCCACAGGGCGCATGACCGGGCATTCACCTATAACCTGTCCTTCAAGGACAAAGTCATGGTCGGGGCTGTGATGCTTACCGGCGTCGTTCCGTTGGTGGATGCGTTCCGGGGATTCTTGGGCGGCCCTCGCGACCCCGCCTGGTTTCTGCACCCAATCCTCTGCGTTGCCGTTGGTGCGCTGTACTCATGGTCGCACCTTCGTTTCCTGGTCGGGAATATCGTTTCCCGGAGTCGATGATGAGGTGTATGGCCTGCGGGGAAGTAATGGGTGTCCCTTTGGCTGTGCGCAAAAGCGCGCCTTTCCCTGGGGTACGGTACGTCCGATGTCGCGAGTGCATGACGGTGCAGGTGGCGGAGGCACCGCCAGCAGGCCAGATCGCTGCGTTCTACGACCGCTTCTACATCAACGACGCGCATCAAACGATGTCCGCCCGGTTGTTTGGCTGGCTGCGTGGCGTGAGTGAGCGCGCGCGCGCGCTCACTGGTGGCGTACGCGATGAGCCAAGCTGGCGGATCCATTTCGTCAGGATCACTGGTTGATTTCGGGTCAGGGAATGGGATGCTTACGCGTGCACTGCGGGCGGCAGGTGGATTAGGCGCTCACGTGGTGAGCATCGACGCCGCGCAGGATGTGCTCTCGCTCCATGGTGTGGCCAACGAGACGTGGCACGTCTCCGAATCGGAACTCGTGCAACGGTTGGGTGAAACGACCCTTCGTTTCGGGGCCGTCTTCTTCTCGCACACGCTGGAGCATTTCGTGGATCCGCTCGCCGTGCTACGTGCGGTCAGCCGACGCCTTGCTGACCATGGGCGCATCCATGTTGACTGTCCGAGCGGTCTTCATCCGATTTATACGCACGCCAGTGATCTCAACATCCCGGATTTCATGTTCGTGACGCCCAAGGGCGTGAGAGCGCTCGCCCAATTGGCTGGTTGCGAGGTGCTGGACTTGCAGGGCATCAGCCCGGGACCGTCGTTTCTGTATCGACCTCCCGAAAAGGCCTTCCTGCAGTACATCGCGTCCTTCATGTTTCTGGCGCGTTCTGTGCTCACCGGAGACGGGTACTTCACAGGGGGGCGCCCACTTTGGTGGCGGCTTACGCTTGCCCGCAACTTAGAGAGCGTCTTTAATCAAAAATAATAGCCCAAAGTCGTTGCTGCTGGCAGGTTATGGGTAGTGGTACACCATGACTGGAACCGTTCACGAGGTTCGGTTAGGAACGCGTAACTGGTTATTGTTCCTGCCATGTGTGATTCAGCCTGAAGGAAGCGTGGGATCAGACTGAGGCGGGAAGGCACTCGGGGAGGGCTACGCGGGCCATTGCCGGGGTGCAGACCCTTTCCAAGTATGCGAACAGCTTCGGCCTGTCATCCGGCCGGTCGCCGCGACCGCCAGCATGGAATCTGCGAATTGTGCGCTGGCTTCCTAGGTTGATTTCAATGAGCCGTTAATGCGCGTGAATACTGTGCCCGCACGCCACGACGTCGACACGTGGGTTGAGAACCTCCAGCGGGAACGCGTCACAGCTTGGTTTGAGGAAATAGGAAGCGGTTCACTCGTGAGGCACCTGTGGATGTTCATTTTCACATATATTTGTCGAGAAAGTTATTCAGAAAATTGCACCTTCAAATACATCATGTGTGCGTGTTAAAAATCGTAGTCCAGACACGCGATGGCATTATTACGTAAATGTGGTGCGGGTCGTTGGGTGTGGTCAACCTATCTATGACTACGTGGGATGCCGTATCGGGCCACGAGTTCCAATTCACGCAGGCCCGGATACATGCGACGGACGACATACAGATCGTCGCGTGTTCGCAGGCTCTGGACGAAGCGGCGCTTCCGCCTCGTGCGCCCAATCGTGTGGATGTGCCAGGTGATGGCACGCCTGTAGGCGTCAACAAGGCTCCACTGGCGCGTAACTGCCAAGGCAAGAATCGCTGTCATTGTCATCACGGTATAGATGGCCAAGGATCCCATGAGCATCCTGGTGTTGTAGTTCTTGAGTAAAGTTGAAAGACGATTACGTTCGCTGAGATAGCGTCTGTTCGCCGACGTGAGAATCCGTCCATTGACGACGCTTCCGTCGCCGACGGTGCCTCCGCCGAAGTGCCGGACGACGGCGTTTGGGGCTCCGACAATGGCGTGTCCCGTGATTTGTGCACGCCAACAGAAGTCAGTTTCCTCATAGAAGATGAAATAGTCGTCATCGAATCCTCCTAGGGAGGTGAAGACGTCACGGCGGACGGTGAGGGCGCACCCGTGACCCCAGAATGGGTCACCCGTAGCAGTCTGAGTCGGGTACCCAAGGATGTCCAATGCGAAGTGGTATTCAGCCGTGGTCGCGCCGTCGTAGTCGGTGATGGTCGGTACCAGGATGTGGGCCCCGGGTTGACGGGCTATCGTGTCTACGAGTTGTTGCAGGAAGTCAGGGGCGAGTTTGGTGTCATTGTTCAGGAAGATCAACCAGGTGCCACGGGCCATCTTGGAGGAAAGATTGTTTGCTCCGGTGTATCCGAGGTTACGTGAGAATGTGGCGAGCATGATCGGGCGATGGATGGCTACGGCCGTCTGAACGCTTTCGTCGGTGGACCCGTTGTCAGCGAGAAGGACTTCATATGAAGAAAACGTTTGCGCTTGGAGACTCTTGAGGCATGGTCCGAGCCATTTCGCGCCGTTCCAATTCAGGACGATGATTGAAAACATAGGAGTAGATTGGCTCGGTACTGTCATGAAGCCAGAACTTTCAGTCGTCCAGGTAGGGCGACTGACGCCACACCAAGGGCGATGGTTATGAGGAGTGAACTGACTGTCACTGAAACGATGAGGGTCCAATGCACGGGCCGGTAGAACCACATGATGGTGTGATCGCCGGCGGGAACTTCAACTCCTCGAAGCACGCCGTTGACGCGTATCGGTAGAGTGGGTTGGCCATCCACTGAGACGGTCCACCCTGGTGCCCACGTGTCCATGAGCACAACTAGGCGCGCGCAATCGGCTTGGATGGTGGCGACTACTCGGTCTGGGAGAAGTTTGGATATTCGCCCAGACGACTCTCCAGGTTGCGTATCACCGCAAGCCGGAGAGCTGATTGTGCTGGCACCTGCGGGAAGCCAAGGCTGACCAGGCACTTCGGCAACGCTTTCAAGGCTGATTCGTCCAAAGCCTTTTGGGGTTGGTGAAGACCAGTGGCTTGGAAAACGCACAAACTCGCTGAAGGTGGACGGAGAACCCCCAACCGCATCGTATGCCTCCATCATTGGCTGTGCGCCACCTGGTTTTAATTGGTCGGGGTTTTTCATGAAGGCGTTGTAGAGGCTTGCCCCTGCGCTCATCGTTGATTCGTTAGGTTGACGTTCATTTCCTACGAATGAGAATTCACGGTCAATTAATGTAGGCCGGTCGATCTGACCGGTACGCAGATAAGCCGCGTGACTCAGCATCCGTGGTGAGGCGAGGGACATATCGATAGCGACACAAGTGGCGATTAGGGCCAATCGATCAGTGTCACTGATTCGTCGGCGGAAGATATGGAGAAGGCCCAATACTCCGAGTGGGATTAAAACGATTTGGATGATATCCCATTGCATATGAAACCACAGCCCAACTGCCGAGGCTACCCGGTGGGATTGGACATCAGCGGGCGCCATGGAGGTAGCAGCCATCCCACTGATGACGGGCACCAGTATTAGAGACCCAACCCACAGTCCGGGTAGTGAGACGCCCCAGTTTCGCTCACGATACGCTAATACTGCAGAGATTATTACGGCAACAGCAGTGAGTGGGACACAGGCTGACAGGTAGAAAAGTGTCAGCATATGGATTGCGTCGTAGTCCACCGGAATGGGTCTCGGGAGAGTGCTGATACCGATCACCAGCGAGACTACTCCGATTATCGTGACTGCAATGCTGGGAAGACTTGTGCGCGTACTGTCCTCGAAAACGATGTTTTTGGTTGCTAGCCAGTCAGTCGATAAGACCCACTGCTCGATATTTCGCCACACGTAAGTGGATGCACATAAGATGGCTGTCCACGTGTACCAGTCGTTCCATCGGATAAAGGTGAATGGAGGAATGTAGGTGCGGAATAAGTTGCCAAGGAAATTATCGGAGGCAAGCCCGATGCTAAAGAGCGTACTGATCAGCAATGCATAGTCAATATGGGTTACCTGGCGGACTATTCTTGACACTAGTGCTATACAACCAAGACCGAACCAGATTGCGAGCCATGGATTTTGGTGGCCGGTGACAATTCCTTGCATCGAAGGGATTGCTATAGCGATAGCGGCAACCGAGACTGCAAACCAGCCGAAAACAGCGAAGGTGCGACTTCGCTTAAAAGCCATCGTGAGGACCAGCGCTCCCACACTCCACCGGGGAAAAAGCAATAGGAGTCCAGGTAGGAATGCGGCTCCCATGTAAAGGGGTTCCAAACTGCCTGACGCGTCGCGGAGATACGCTGGATTGGCAAGAAATGTATGTATGAGGGCGCGGAATTGGAGAGCATTATCACCGGGCGACACGGGTGGTCGTGCTCCGACTTGACCAAAAAAAGGTGCGTTGAAGGTACCGTCGACGAGAATGGCGCACATTCCAAGAGCTAGGAGTGTGGCGATGGCTACACTTGTGGAAAGGCATATTATTGGCCCAAAGTGTCCCCGCGTTCTTAGTAAGGCGTATGGAGCAACGAGAACCGGGGCTGTCAGCCAGATGCCCGGGTAAGCACTGGAAAGCCACAGCATTCCTGCAACAGCAAGGGTTGTTGTACCCCTCGCCCACGCCAGACGGTTCCACGTCGATGGGCGCACCAAAGTGTCAATTGCCTGGAAGACCCATGGACCGATCTGGAACGCACGTGTTGTCCCAACAGTAGGCACGGCACCCAGAAGCAGACCGCTGGAGGCGTACGTCATTGCGATGGCAGCAGCGGAGTACGGTGACGATACGTGACGTCGGGCGAACATAAACGTTCCCCCAACGCAGACAAGGTTCCACAGAAGCCCCTCCACGGCCCAGCAGAGCAGGTCGTACTGGGCAATCGCACCCACTAGGAAACCGATAGGGCTCCAACCCATCCCTCCTTCCAACGAAGCCATTGGAATGCTGTAACGGGTGTACGGGTACCAAAAAGGTATGGATCCGTTCCGCACGGCATCCGTCATGAAGATCCGGCCATAGAAGAGACCGACAGCGTCGTGAAAGGGACGGCGAATGTCTGTAAGCTCAGGGGCGCTCAAGCAGACGGCGAAGGTGGCCAAAAGTAGCAGGGCCGCTCGGGTATCTCGGTGTGACTGGGTGATTGAGTTGCGTTCAGTCATTAAAAAATCTAGACAGCATTATCCGCGGTGTTGGTGTAAAGGCATGCAGCAGATAAGAAAATTTCTACAACGGACTGCTTTTAGATTCAGTTCTACTCATCCAAGCTTTCCCCCACCAAGTAACTGTTAAGCAGGTGAAAAGTACGAAACTGAATGTAACGGGCATATCCCGTACTGCTGGCGATACTGAGGATGGCATGAAGGAATACGATGCGTACGAGACTATGGCAAGAGTGACAATCCAGCTATTGGGCCATCTGAACGATCGTGCACCGACGAACACGAGTACTGCTGCTTCAAGAGGTGCGTTCGCGAGCGGACTGCCAAGCGTAACCTCAAGAACTGATATCTGCAATCCAGTCCGGGCGACTATCCACAGTGTTCCGAGTACTGTGACCGAGGCGACTTGAGCGAGGTTCAGGGAGTGCTTCTGGTTGCGTACGGTCATCGCAATGGCCGCTACCGTGATCGTTACCATGCTCACGATATGAAGGCCCCACCGACTTTCAACCCCCCAGGCGGTCATGCCGAATGCAGAGATGAATATATTCAGTCCCATACCTAAGATGACGAGTATTCCTGCTGCTAGGCGCTTGGAGCGTAATAGACCCGTATAAGTGAAGATTGACCTGTGAAACGGTACTCTTGGCGTGGTCATGAAAATCCTGATCGCTAGTTGGCGATGCCCTGAAAATCCCCGGGCCGGCGGCGCCGAGCATCTTACGCTACGTATTGCTGCTGGACTTGTGCGCCGAGGCCACGATGTCACGTGGTTTGCAGCTGGCACCAATGGGCTGCCGAGGGAAGTGGCGATCGACGGCGTACAGATCATCAGGCGGGCACGCCAGGGAACAGTGCATGCGTACTTTGGCGTGTGGTTGAAACTTCTCGACCTTCAGCGGCACCGATTTGATGTCATTGTTGACCAAGTCAACACGGTCCCGTTTTTTGCGCATTGGTACACGGGGGTGCCAACGGTTGCCTTCTTTCATCAACTTGCGCGCGAGGTGTGGTTCTACGAGGCTGGTCGGCTTCTGGCGCATATTGGATTTGCTCTGGAACCAGTGTATCTGTCACCCTACAGGTTGGTTCCACTGATCACAGATTCGGCATCCTCGCTCTTAAGCCTGCGGGAGATTGGTCTTCAGGGAGTTGCATCCGTTATTCCTATGGCAGTTGACGCGCCCGGACTGCCTGGTTTAGGGGTTGAAACAATCCCTGCCACGCTTCGGGTAGCAATAACGTGCAGGTTGGTGCATTCCAAGCGGGTTGATCATGCCCTGCGAACCGTTGCCCTTCTCTATTGGCGCGGTCTGCCCGTGTCCATTGATGTCATTGGCGCTGGCTCGTCGGGTCCGGTTACCCATTTGAATAACCTCGTCTCAATTCTTGGGATAAGGGATTATGTGACGTTCCATGGCCGGTTATCCAATGAAGAACGGGACTCGGTCATTGCAGCTTCATTTGTGGTAATTGGCACGTCTGAACGTGAAGGTTGGGGGCTTTCGATTACCGAGGCAAACGCGCTAGGCGTGCCTGGTGCGGTATATCCAGTCCCTGGCCTCTGCGACTCAACAATCCATGATCAGACCGGAGTGATAAGCCTTGACGCAACTCCTCCTTCACTCGCTGATGCCATTGAGAGGTTGTGGCGTGACAAGGACTTGTACCGAGCATGTCGGGCTGGCGCGCGCGCTTTCGCGTCTGGATTGACCTGGGACCGGACGGTGCTGGCATTTGAGGAGGCATTGCTGGCGGTGGTCCGCGGATAGTGATGGCTATCGCATTTGCGGTGTTGCTCGATGGTTCTGATTGCCCGCCATTGATAGAGCCGATTCGTTGTGGAGCGTGATGCAGAAGCCTGGATCGGAAGAGTGTCCGGTGTGTGGTGGGGATGATTGGAAGCCTACCGTGAACGTGGGCGCGGCGATTATTGAGCGATGCGCCCTCTGCGACATCGGCCGGACCTCGCCGAAGCCAGACGGTTCAGATCAGGATTACGGTCGTGCAGACGGTGCCGAACTCCGTCGCGAATCGTGGAGGCTGTGGCGCCAATTTGCCCGCGCACAGCTTGACATGCTCGACCGGTTCCATCCCGATATCCCCGAATTTCGTCGGCTCGTTGATATCGGAAGTTCGGTGGGAATACTCGTTTCCGAGGCCAAGATGCGTGGCTGGCGTGCGGTGGGTTTCGAGCCGGACGAGCATGCGTGTTACCTCACCAGAAATCGTGGTTCTGTCGTTCATTCCTTCTTCGGGCCGATGTCGGTGCGTTCCGGTTCGGTTCATGCAGTGGTGATGAGTCATGTACTTGAGCACGTCAACGATCCTGTCGGCCTCCTTGCATCCGTAAAGGATGCTCTGGCCCACAATGGTCATCTCTTGGTGGTCTGCCCAAATAGCTCAGGTTGGATCGCACGTATACAAGGGTCGCGATGGTATGGGCACGCGGTTGAGCAACACGCATGGCATTTCAACCAGACGACGCTCGCACGGCTCATGGAACGTGCTGGGTTTGAGATTGTGTTAGTGGATGCGAACCGGGTGATGCACTATCGATCACCGGTCCTTCCGTGGCTGACGCAGCCAATACTAAGCATGGTGCTGTGGATCGCGTCCCGGATGGGATTAGGCGACGAGGTAGCCGTGGTTGGTCGCCGATGAGTTCTGCCTTTTTGATCGTGCGTTTGACGACGGTAATGCATCCCGATGGCTAAGCTCAAGGTGCTCGTCTGCCCAGCGCACTACCTCATTGATGACAGGTCTCATGGAAGCGAGTACGTCTGGCCGGTTGGTCTGATGCGGGCGTGTGTGGAGGCCAGTGATACCGAATTCGTTGCAATTTCCGGCCAGATTGGGCCAGGCGTGACGATTCCAGGCACCCGGACGATTTCTCTCGGGTTCGAGCTTTCGACCCGTGAAAGTGTGGTCGGGACTGCTTGGTTTGTTGCTCGGTACACGAGGATTGCCCTTCAGGTGATCCGCGCCTGGAGGCCGGATGTCATCCACCACCTCCTTCCGTTCAGGGTGGGCGCCACCTTCAATCCGATCATCTTGGGACAACGAAGTGCCACGACCGTTATCGGGCCAGTTCAGGCGTCTCATCGTGTCTTCCTTGGAGATGAGGTGGGGGTGTCAAGTGGGAACTATGGGGCTGTTGAAAGGCGAACGGTGCAAAAGCGACCGCTGTCGTGGCAAGCAGCCGAGATATTTGCATCACGCCTCTCGGGTTGGACACTAAAGAGCGCAACGAAGGTACTCGCGATAAACGAGGCTGGACGCCGTGAAGTGTTGCAGGCGAGTGGTATCAACGCCAACATCCTTCCGTTTGGTGTGGACACTAAGCGCTTTGCACCGGCTGCCAGGGCTGACGCAGGTCACCATGTAACGGTCTTTCTCGTGGTTTCATACCTAATGGCTCGGAAACGAGTCTCGGATGTGATTAAGGCATTTGCGATTGTCGTTTCACGTCGGAGGGATGTTCTGCTGCGTATCGTTGGAGACGGACCGGCGCGTGAGGAGTTGATGGCGCTTGTGCGTTCTCTCCACCTTGAGGATGTGTGCGAATTTTATGGGCGTGTGCCTCACGAACTGATTGCGGAAGAGTATGGGCGAGCTGATGTCGTGGTCAGCGCCTCGGCATCAGAGACCTTCGGGATGTCCCTTCTGGAGGCCATGGCGAGTGGTCTCCCCGTCATTTCGGCTGTGAATGACGGTTCCGTTGGCATTATCGTCGACGGAGAGACCGGGTTCTTAGTGTCAGTGGGCGACCCAAATGGCATGGCCCTCAAGATGGATAGGTTGCGTTCTGACCGAGACCTTGTGCGACGACTCGGCGAGGCGGCACGTCAACGGGTGTCAGACCTGTTCTCTTGGGACGTAATTGCGACCCAGATGCAAGGTGCGTACGCCTCCACTAACACTCGTCTTGTTCAGGGAAGCCATGATTAACGTAGTCTTAAAAAGGATAAAAGTAAATATTTTTTTTGACTCTATTATAGTAGATTATTTCATAATAATTGTGGTATCATTTGTTGTCGGCATGGTTACATGGATATCGGAAAAACAGATTTCATCAGGAGATGCTGCATATATTGGAGAATTCTTTTTGAGAGATGCATTTCCTTTTCTTCCATACTGGTACTCAGGAATAGATGGTACACAATTTGGTTGGCAAGTACTTATTTATAGTTTAACTAGTTTATTATCTAAAATATTCAATACTTCTATAGGTACCAAAATTGTAATGTTTGCCTTTTCACCCATTACTACAGGTGCATTATTTACATACTCTCTATCAAGATACATTATTGACAACCGTTTTGGAGCACTTGTTTCCAGCTTACTCTTCGGATGGAACACCTACTCATTAGTTGGATTGCAAGGTGGTCAATATCTTCAAGTCGGCACCAATACTTTTATGCCAATTATTATATATGCGTCTATTCGCACGCTTGGTGAACATCATCCTCGACGCTGGTTATGGATCGCAGCGGCTGCATTTGGAGCTCAGGCAGCCTATGACCCGAGGTTCTCGTACATCACACTCCTCGGGGTTGGCGTCTCGGTTATCGCGGTCAGCCAGAAGCTTCCTGTTCCTGCCTGGAAGACCTTGGCTTCTGCGGTTGTGCTCATTGGGTGCATGGCTATCGCTGCGCTGATTGTTCAGGCTCCATGGCTCGCCGGGATGCTCTCAAGCCCAGGTGTGAGCCCATTGCCGGCTTCATACGGCGACGGTTCATGGCTGAAGAGTCTCAGCCATGCGCATTTGGTCAACGTCATGAGCATTCATCATCCGTATTTTCCATCGCAGTTTGTTTGGGATTCATCGCGCCTTCCGTTCGGGGAAGAAGCGCTGATTCCATTGGGCGTTCTGGTCATGCTCGGCGGTTGGGTGGGGCGTCGAGACCCAATGGTGACCGGGATGTCGTTGGCATTCGTGGGTTCGGCAATCCTGGCCAAAGGAGTGCAACCTCCTTGGGAAGGATTATTCTGGTGGGTGTTTGCGCATGTGCCGGGAATGTCAATGTTCCGAGATCCGGTGAAGTGGTTAGCACTAGCCAGTCTGTTCGGCTCCCTTCTAATCGGGGTGGCTGCACGTGAGTTGGGGTTGTCGATGCTCCGCAGCCGTTCACTGATCGGGGCAATCTCGCGCTTTGCACCGCTCGCCGTCCTGGGTATCAGTGTGACCGCCCCGATCGTGCCTTACCTGGTTCCTGGCATCGATCTGCGCAACGGTTTACTTTCACGAGCTGCATTTACAGCCGAGGATGTCGCCTTTAACGCCGAGATTGCATCTCGCGGAGGTCCGCTCAGAGTGCTTGTCGTGCCGTGGGGTGCTTCGCGAATCGAAATGTCATCCGAGTCGGAAGTATGGGCGCTGTATGACCTCGTTCAGGGTCGGTGGGCACCATTTGTTCCACACTCCGAGCGGATGATTGATGGTTACAGGAACCTTCTTGGATCGCCGTTGTTCAGTTCATTACTACGGATCGGCAACTTCCATTATGTACTCGTTCCCGCGGACCCGGACGGGTGGGTTTTTGGACGTGACCGAAAGGGGAGTGGTCCAGAGGTGCCTGGATTTGACGCCATGGTTCAGATGGTTGAAGAGACCACGGGATTGGTGAAGCGGTCGACGTTCTCCGACCGTGCAGTCTTTGATGTGCCAGATCCGATGGGTCCAATGTTTGTCGTACGGCAGCTGAGGGCAGGTGATCGTGAGGACGTGATCCGCCAGGGTGCGCAAGCGACGATGCCATGGGACGGAGGCGCAATGCCGGGTAATGGAGTGCTATTGGGCATTCCGGAGGACTCGATTGGCCAACGGTCCAATTGGATCCAGAGGATTGGTGGCAGCCGCCTTGTGGGTCTCGTCAACCTGGATAGTGATGGTTGGCTGATACTGAGTGAGGAGTATGCTGATGGATGGAAGGCGTACTTAGTCCCTCAAACTGAACCTCGCCCTGTAATTGTCGCGTCGGCTGATGCATGGCCAGCGATGAGAAGTTCCTGGTGGTGGCTCTGGCCCGGAAGCGCCGCGAACCTTGAGCGCTGGGTTCTTGGCGGCCACGTGAAGGTCAATGGATACATGCAAGGGTGGCGAATTCCTCAGGCTGGCTCCTACCGTTTGGTGGTCGAGTATCTTCCTCAACGGGGTTACGAGGCTGGCTGGCTGGTCACAATTGGCGGCCTCATGAGCGCGACACTTGTGGTTGGAGCGGGTATGGTGCGTGCTCTCATCAGGTATTCCGTTCCGTAGACAGGTAGAGGTCCCTTGTTTCCTTTGCGTCACGAATCTGGTTCCACATTATGACTCATATTGCGAAAAGATAGTTTTCACAAGACATGAAGCAATTTATATGGTTACTAAAAAGATCTTTATATTTAGACATGCAGCTTCTGTTAGCGGTGCCACATATCAATTGGAACGCAAAATTTATATTTATTTATAATAAATATGTTGCAATAATTGTCAACTTATATAACAAAAAGACAACAAAAATTAAAAAAGGAAGATCATTCACTGGAGATTTTTATTTTAATGATGAATTTGCAACAGGATTACTGCAGAGTATTTATTGCCACAATTATTTTTTAAAAAATTACTTACCTAGTACTCCTATTGTAGTTGATATCGGCGCAAATATTGGTCAATTTTATGAATTTAGCAGGCATTATTTAAGGGCTAGTAAAATTATTAGCTTTGAGCCAATAAAAGCGTGTTTTGATACGCTAAAATTAAACAGTACTCATACAGTTATTAATGCGGCGATTGGGCCTCAGGACTGCGAGCAGGAGATTTTCATAGATGATCGAGATATTTTTGCGTCACTCGTCAAGCCGAAAGTGCCAATGAGTGATCGAGTCTCTAGTCAGATGGTACGCGTCTTGCGCTTGGATACTGTTCAAGAAATTGCTGATTTAAAATATATCGATCTTCTGAAAATTGATACTGAAGGCTATGAACTAGAGGTACTACGTTCTGCGCGGCTAACATTGCAAAAATGTAAATACATATTAATCGAATGTAGTCTAGATAGGCCAAACAGTGGTGGATTAGATGAAGTTTATAAATTTATATTTACAGTATTCCCAGAATTAATAATAGTAGATATATTTAGTAATATTCGCAAAAATAATAAATTAGAGTGGGTAGAAATTCTCTGGAAGAACACAAAGTTCTTGTAGATATCGTGATTCCTGGCAGAAAATCTTCCGTTGAAAAAAAAGTGCTAGGGAGCAATGTGCGTTATGACCCTCCGATATCATGGGCGTGTTGGGCAGTCCGTGATGATGCTTCAAGACGCAGGTGGAGATCGATATTTGGACATCGGATGTGGTGAGGGGTGGGCTCTGGACGCGGCTTCTGTTGTTGGTGTGGGGTTTGCGGTCGGTATTGACACGGATGAAGCCGCTTTAAAAAATTGTTAATTATAATAGAAATATAGTATTAGCATCAGCATTACAATCACTTTTCAAATCGCAAACGTTTGATACAGTTTCAGCGTGGGATGTTATTGAGCACTTGCCTGAAGGTCAAGAGTGGAAGATGTTTTCAGAAATTGCAAGTTGCTCACGCTCAAAAGAGATATTTGTATTATCTGTACCATGTAATAATGTAATGAGCAATACTTTGGATCCTGCTCGGTGGATTGGTCACAGACATTACACCAAATCTGACATTTATAAAATAACGCAAAGTGGCGATTTTCAGATTATTAGACTATTTACAAGAGGCGGAATTATCGACGCCATAGGAACAATAATTTATTATATGAATACATGGGTTTTTAGAAATATAAAAATCGTCAATACAATGCTTGACATGGCTCGCGATTTTGACTATGCGCGAGGCCAAGGCTTCACAACACTATTTGGTATAATAAAATTTGATAATAAATAAATTCGATATAAAACAATAAAAATAGTAATATGTTAGTCTCTGTTATAGTCCCAACAAAAAATGCGGCTCGAACATTGGATAAATGTTTGCATTCACTTTTCCAGCAAACCTTTGGGGATGTGGAGGTTGTCGTCGTGGACAATGGCTCCGGCGATGCCACAGAGAGCACTGCCAGGGCATATCGTGCTGCATTTGTCCAGCACGGTCCGGAGCGGGCATTCCAGAAGAACATGGGTGCCCGTGTTGCCAAGGGCGAGTACGTGGTCTTCATCGACGCAGACATGACGCTGTCGCCGACCGTACTTGAAGAGTGCCTGGCGGTTGCTGGCCCACGACGCGCCATCATCATCCCTGAGGAGTCATTCGGTGCGAACTTCTGGGCTCGGGCGAAGGTGCTTGAGCGCCGATGCTACCGAGGGAATGACGCGATAGAGGCGGCCCGGTTCTTTCGCCGCGAAGACTTCCTTGCCTTGGGCGGTTTCGATGAGGATTTGGTTGCGTAAGGAGAAGACCTCGATGTGAGCCAGCGTGCAAGACGGGCTGGATTTGAGTTCCGCCGGATTTCGTCGCTCATCATGCATGACGAGGGCGCGCCAACTCCTTGGGAGACGTTTGTCAAGTGGCGCTATTACGGGCGAAATATGGCGAAGTATTGGAAGAAGAACCCGGCTGAAGCGCGTGCTCAGTACAACCCATTGCGTCGTGGATGGTTGCGACACTGGCGCGAGCTTGTCGCTGCGCCGCACCTTACACTGGCGTTCCTGTTTCTGAAGGCATGCCAACTCGGTGGGGTTCTCCTTGGTGTCGTTGATGCAAGGCTTGGGCATGCCGACAGGCTTGGCGACCCGCACGCCTATCGGCCTCAGCCGTAAGTCCGGCGAAGATTTGCCCGGTACCACACTGCGAGAGTGTCGAGGAACACGGACCTTACAGCGTCGAAATTG
>Ga0214923_10005035_pt1 | contig 15574 bp, 19 predicted proteins | sample LL1510_MetaG_FD_177993 | JGI IMG/M metagenome (GOLD analysis project Ga0214923, IMG submission 177993) | Freshwater microbial communities from Lake Lanier, Atlanta, Georgia, United States - LL-1510 | ecosystem: Environmental > Aquatic > Freshwater > Lake | place: USA: Georgia | collected...
TCTGATAGCTGCATATCTAGTTGAGGCGACTGTTTTACTTCTTTTATTCCTAATTTTTTTAATATTTGTGTTCTATTTATAGGAAGATTTCGTTTGTCTACTATATCTATTGCAATTTTTACTGGATTTGCTAATTGTGGATATTTAATTACTATTGTTTTTTTTTTAACAGGTTCTTTTTTTTCCTTAAATAAGTCAGACATTTAATATATAAAAACATTTAATATTTTAAACATTAAAATAATTATTATAACCTGAAAAAAAATACAATATTATAAAATGTCTAATTGTCTAATTGTCTAATTCTCTAATTGTTTTAATGCTTCCTCACACGCAATTTGTTCTGCTTTTTTTTTAATTTTATGAATACCTTTGCCCATAAATATTAATAGTTTATTTTGAGACTCTTCTAACATAGCATGAATATTTTTAAACGTTTTTAAATCTTTAAAATTAACAGCTTTATTAAGTGTTGTTTCATATCTTTCTTGTCCTAAACAAATGTATACACCCATTTCATATCCATGTTCTAATGAATGACTAATTTCAATATAATCTGGTGTAATTTTAAACTCTTTTTGAACCAATACTTGAAATTGATTTTTATAATTATCATCGGTTTTTATTAAGGTTACCCAATCTACATGTTTCTCAAAAATATGTTCAATGAAAACTTGCGCCATTTGAAATCCTGGACCGGTTGAAAATGTATTAGTAAACCACTTATCGTCATCTTTTATTGAAATTTTATTAACATCTAAAAATAAAGCCCCAATAAATGCTTCAAATAAACAACCTAATCTTTTAAAATTAGTTCTTATATTTTTTTCTTCAGCATGTTTTGATAATATAAACCATTTATGTAATTTTAATTCATATGCTAATTTGCCAATATGTTCATTCTTAACTAAGGCAATTTTTTTTTCGGTCATAAATCCTTCATCTGCTTTTGGAAATCTTTTATATAAATAATACTTAGTTACTAATTCTAAGACACCATCTCCTAAAAATTCTAAACGTTCATTTGATTTAGTTTTCAACGGCAAACAATTAAATGGTTTTTCTACTACTTTTATCTCTAATGTAGCATTTTCTAAAGCAGGCCTTTTAACATATGAATTATGTACAAATGCTCGCTGATATAATTGTAAGTTATCAATAGTATAATTTACACCATAACTTTTGAGAATAGATTGAACATCATTCAATGTAATCTCATTATTTAATGGATTAAAAGGATTAAATGTTAATCCTTCACTTGTAGCTTTTAGATCAGGGTCATTATAATCTATCGTTTCATTATCAGTTAGATTTAGTGTCTCAAGCTCCATGCTTTTAAATATACAATTACTATGTAAATATATTTATATACTATTATTATATCAATTTTATAGAATTGATTTAATAAATAAATAAAAATAACTATATAATTTATTATGAGTGGAAGAAATGATATATTATTATCTTTTAGTATATTCTTTATTTTCTTTCTATTGATTTTTAGTAATCTTTTATTAATAAGTTTGGAAGAACTGAAAAAGGATTTTGTAAAATATAGATGTGTGCCAATTTTTATGCCTTTTGTTGGAATAATTGATGAAAATCCGGTTACTAATTTTGCATTTTGTGTTAAAGATTTATTAGGCCAATTTATTCCAGATTTATTAGCGCCACTACATTTAACCGATAATATATTAACAAAAAATATTGGTGGTCTATTAGGTTCTTTAAAATCTTTACGCGAGTTTTTAAACAGAATTAGAACAATGGTAACAGAAATAATACAACTAATTATGTCTATATTTTTATATTTAGTAGTTGGAATTCAAGAAATAGTAATTTCTTTGAAAGATTTATTTTCTAAAACTATTGCAACCGCCTTTGTTTTTAGATATTTACTTGAATCTGGTAAAATGACAGCAGAATCAGCTTGGAATGGTATGCCAGGAAAAGCTATTAAAACTCTAGGTTCTATGTGTTTCCATCCAAATACTTTAGTTAAATTAGAAAATGAAACTTATAAATTAATATCTAATATTGAAGTTGGTGATATTCTTAAAAATGGACAAATAGTTTATGGAACTATGAAATTACATAATTTAGATAATAATAATAATTATGCACAAAAGTTATATAAACTACCTGGAGAGTTTTATGATAATAAAATAAATGAGGTTCTTGTTTCTGAAAGTCATCTTATTTATAATAAGATAACAGAAAGCTTTATACAGATAAAAGAATATAAAGACGCTGAGATTTCAAATATAAATAGTAAGACACTAATTTGTTTAATAACATCAGATCATACCATACCAATTGGCAATCATATTTATCACGATTGGGAAGATAAACAACGCTCTATTTCTTTAAAAATATTATAATAATGTTTTAAATATCTAATATATATTATAATTATACTATATACTATATATGAGTGCACCACTTAAAAATCATATAAGTACAATAATTGAGGGAAAATATAAAAATAAACCAACATCATTTAATGCTTTATATGGGGGTGATTTTATGTTAGGCATTGCTATTATTTTTATTTTTACAGTTCTTATTATGTATTATTATATAAAAAATAATATACCAAAAATTAAAGCAGATTGGTCAAACAAACGATGCAATCCTTTATATATGCCTTTTGCGGATTTAATTAAACCAGATAAAACTAAAACCAAATATGAAATAATTAGTGATAATTTTGGTCAATGTATTCATGATGTTTTATATAGTATAGCAGATGATGCGTTAGCTCCGCTTTATTATTCTAAAAAAATAGCTACCAAGAATATTAATAAATTATATAATATACAAGTTGAAGTAGGCCCAGACATTAATAGTTTAGCGGATAACATTACAAAGATTTCTGATACAGTAATAAGCAAAGCAGCAAATGTTATAACTCCTTTTGTAGAAAACTCATTAATAATGAAAGATACTCTTTTAAAAATGCAAGGCATTTTTAAGACTGGAGAATATGTTGCGGTGACAAACTATTTAATAATTAAAAAACTATTTTTAGCTTTACCTATTATATTTGGTATTTTATTAGGGATTCTTATAATAAATCTTGGAGCTGCTTTCTGGGGGTTTCCTTTTACTCTACCGTTGATATTTGTTATATTAGCATTAATAGTAATTTGTACAATTATATTAGTTATTTCAATTATGATAACAACGCATTTAAAATAAAATAATTATGTATTTAATAGCAATTAATAGCAATTAATAATAACTCGCAATTTAAAATAATTTAATATATTAATATAATAATATATTAATATAATAATATGATAAATATTGCTAATTTTTATATATCACGGCATACATTGTTTTTTTTAACAATTATTTTAATTTTATTAGCGATGCATTTATTTTATGGCTGTTGCAGTGTAACAATAACTAAAAATGCAGAATCTAACAATCCTGCTTTTAATACAAAAAATGAATTAACAGATTTAGAATTAACAGATTTATCTAATAAATATACTACAGAAAATCATTTTTATATACCTAATAAATTATTATCTGCTGAAGAAATTAAAAATATAGCACACAGAGGCGGCAATAATACTTAATACTTAATATAATAAATTGCAAATAAATTGTCTTAATTTTTTTTTGTTACTCTTTTGAGTGTTATGCAGTGTCACATTTATTTTATATAGTTTACCAATCATAAAAACTTGAATAAACATTTCATCTTTATTTTTATCATAATTTAGTAATTTAAATCTTGTTAGTTTACTATTTAAAAAGTGTTTAATATTTTTACTAAACTCTATATTTACCTCATTATTTATAATATAATAATTTGCATAGCCATCTAGATTAACTAAACCACTTAATTTTAATAAAATTTTATGATTCACAATTTCTGCTTCAATATATTCTGTTCCAATAGAAGGTATAGTAATATAATGTTTATATATTTTATTGGTTGGAATACAACTTATAATTCCAATTAATAAATACAATAAGTTCATATATAAATATAAATTGAAATAATATTTATATATTATTATGTATTTTATATATAATTTTTATAGATGTCTTATAAACTTGTAATAGTTGAATCGCCTGCTAAATGTGAAAAAATAGAAGGATATCTAGGGTCTGAATATAAATGTATAGCTAGCTTTGGACATTTACAAGAACTAAAGTCACTTAAAGATATTGATATAAACAATAATTTTCAACCTCGGTTTACTCCTATTGAAAGTAAACGTAAACAAATAGATTATATTCGTTCAAAAATATTGAATGCAAAAGAAGTAATATTGGCAACGGATGATGACAGAGAAGGAGAAGCAATTAGTTGGCATATATGTAATTTGTTTAATTTATCAATTGCCACAACAAAACGAATTATATTTCACGAAATAACAAAACCTGCACTAATGCATTCAATAACTAATCCGACAACTCTGAATATGAATATTGTGAACTCCCAATTTGGTCGACAAATTTTAGATTTATTAGTAGGATATAAAATAACGCCAATTTTATGGGAAAAAATATCTAGAACCAAAAAATTGTCTGCTGGTAGATGTCAAACAATCGCACTACGTATAGTTTATGATCGTCAAAATGAAATAAACAATTCTAAAGGTGTAAAAACGTATAATACAACGTGTTATTTTAGTGATAAAAATATTCCTTTTGCATTAAATCATAATTTTGAAGATGAAAAACAATTAATTGCCTTTTTAGAAGAGTCTAAAACGCATCAACACAGTTTATTAATTGAAAAACCTAAAGACTCTATTAGACGTCCTCCACTGCCTTTTAATACTAGCACGCTTCAGCAAGCCGCGAGTAATGAATATCATTATTCTCCAAAAGTCACAATGCAGCTTTGTCAAAAACTATATGAATCAGGCTATATTACTTATATGCGAACAGAAACAAAAAAATATAGTAATGATTTTATTAAATTAACTACAGATTTTATAACTAATAGTTATGGAATTAAGTATGTTAATTCCAATATTAATTCAATTAAAATGGATCAAGTAAATAACACAACAACACAACCACACGAAGCAATACGACCTACAAATATCTCTCTCACTTCAGAAAGCATTGATTTAAATAAACAAGAAAAACAAATGTATAATTTAATATGGAAAAATACAATTGAAAGTTGCATGTCTGATGCATTATTTAAAACATTATTAGTAAAAATTACTGCTCCGCAAAAATATGAATATAGTTATTGCTGCGAATCTATTGTATTTTTAGGCTGGAAAATAATTGCTTATAATAATAATAAAAACTCCGCAATTGACCCAGTAAAAACAATGGCGTATGAGTATTTGCCTAAGATTACTAATAAAATATTACCATATAAAAAAATTGTTTCTAAATTAACATTAAAAGCGATTAAGTCACACTATAGCGAAGCCTGTCTTATTAATATATTAGAAGAAAAAGGAATAGGCCGACCATCTACCTTTTCATCATTAATTGAAAAAATACAAAATAGAGGATATGTTAAATTAGAAAATATAACAGGACAAACAATCACTTGTAAAGATTATTATCTTGAAACCAATACTATATCGCAAATACAAGAAGACCGACAATTTGGAAATGAAAAAAACAAACTAGTCATTCAACCTACCGGGGTTTTAGTTATTGAACTATTATTAAAACTATATCCCACATTATTTGATTATGAATATACTAAAAATATGGAATCTAATTTAGATATTATTGCACACGGTAATAAAAATTATTGGGAATTATGTTTAGAATGTTTACGCGAAATAAACCATTTAAATAATCTAAACAATCTAAACACTCCAAAACAAGCTAAATCTTCAGTAAAAAGCGAAGACATTGTAATAGATGACGCTCATATATATATGATTGGAAAGTATGGACCAGTTATTAAATGTTTAACAACTAAACCACCAACATTTTTATCAGTTAAGTCTAATATAGATTTAACTAAATTAAAAAATCAAGAATATAAATTAGAAGATATAATTGAAAAAACCGTAGTTGTTAATAAAATATTGGGACAATATAATGGTTCCGATATTGTATTAAAAAAAGGCAAGTTTGGTTTATATATATCTTGGGATAAAAATAAACAATCATTAAATAATATTAATATTGAAGAATCAAAAATTGTTTTAGACGATGTAATTAAACTAATTGAAAATAATAAATCGTCAAATGAAAATATATTGAGAGAAATATCTAAAGAAATATCAATTCGAAAAGGAAAAGGAACTTATGGAGATTATATATTTTATAAAACATCTAAAATGATAAAACCTAAATTTATTAAATTAAATAAGTTTAAAGAAGATTATTTAACTTGTCCTTCAAGTAACATAATAAAATATATTGAAAAATAACTATTTAACTATTTAACTATTTAACTATTTAACTATTTAACTATTTAAAATATTTTATCTTTAAAATATAATAATCATATTATTTATATATGCTAGTATACACTGCTTTTATTATGATATTTTTATGTATTTGTTTATCTATAATAGCAAATAATTCACAATATAAACAAAATGATCCTGTATCTAATAAAGCGTGGTTGCAAACAAGTGCTGCGTGTTATTATGTATCGGCAATTTTAATGCTTATTGTATGGGGGTATTATAGTCTAAAAACAAACTATAGTTTAGATACATATACTACTACAGAAAAACTATCAAGTATGAATGTTTTCTTACGGCCGCTTCCAGCTGCATTTACCGCATTAATTTTAATTTTTGCAGCATCACAACTACTATTGTATCAAACAAGATTAATTGAAAAACGTGTAGTAGCTGATTATTTTGAGTGGAACAGGACGTTTACATTTTTATTAATAGTCCAATTAATTTTATTAGTAAATGCTGCGGGCAATAACTTTACGTATAAACCTTTTAATTATCTTATATATATAATTTGTTTGCTTAACTTTATTATTTTAGGAATAATACATATATTATTACATTTTTTTTCTACTGATGGTTAGTTTAATATATAAACTTATAAGTAAGACCTATTTTATTATTATTTTCCCAAATGCCTGATATTTTTAAAATTAACTTATTATTTTTTATGTATTTTATAATATATACTAGTTGAACTTTAATTCTATTCACTTTTTCAATATTTAATTTATATTTATTTAATATTGAGGTTTCAATATTTTCAAGTATATTATATAAAGTATTTAAATTGTTTAAATCATTTAATTTATCCAAAGTGATTTGTAAATATAAACCATTTAATATAACATTATGATCAGAATATATAATTCGAACAAATGTGCTATCATCAATTATATTATTTTTAATTGGATCATAAAAAAATATGTTATTTATATCAAAATTATTATAATCAATTATAATATTCATTTATTATAGATTATTATAATTTATTTTATTAAAATGTTTTTAAGTATTTAAAAAAAATCTCATATATGTTATTAAATGAAATTAACAGAAACGCATTTTATTGATTATATTAATAAAAAAAAATTACATACTATGCCAATTTTAAACAATTTAAACAATTTAAACAATTTAAACAATTTAAACAATTTAAACAATTTAATTATTTATGGTGCGCCCGGAATTGGTAAATATAGTTATGCTCTTAATATTATAAAACAGTTTAGTAGTAGCGAGTTAAAATATGAAAAAAAAATTAATATTACTAATAATATTAGTAATAATAAAAATAATAAAAATAATTTTTTTTTTAAATTAAGTGATATACATTATGAGGTTGATATGTCTTTAATAGGATGTAATTCTAAACAATTATGGAATGATATATATTTACAAATAGTGGATATTATTTATGCAAAACAAATTAAGATTGGAATCATCTTATGCACTAATTTTAATTCAATTCATTCTGAATTATTAGATATTTTTTATAGTTATATGCAAACTAGTTTTAATAGTAATATAGTAATACGTTTTATTATTATTACTACAGATATTAGTTTTTTACCAGACAATATTATTAATTGTTGTGAAAAAATAATACTTAAAAGGCCCTCAAAAAATGTTTATAATACTACACTTAATATTAGTATTGATAATGAGTTTAATATTAATAAAATCACTAATATAAAAGATATAAAACCAATAAAATCAATAACACCTATTAAACCTATAAATGCATTAACCAATAACGAGTGTCCATATAATAATATTATGCAAACATCGCATCATTCTCTAAGTAATTTACTTTTAAATTGTATCATCAATTATAATGAATTAAATTTTTTAGAGTTGCGAGAAACATTGTATGAGATATGTATTTATGATATAAATATTTATTCTTGTATAAATTATATTATTCATCAATTAATATTAAAACAATTATTAACCGCTGAAAAATTAAATAAGATTTTAATAAAATTAATAGATTTTTTAAAATTATATAACAATAATTATAGACCAATTTATCATTTAGAAAGGTATATATTATATATAATATGTGTATTAAATGAATTTTAATGAAGCCTGTGATATTCTTGAACTTCCTAATAATTTTACTTATCAAGAATTAAAACATAATTATTACTCATTAGCTTTAAAATATCACCCAGATAAAAATTTTGAAATAGATGCTACCAGTAAGTTTCAAACTATTCAGTGTGCATACAATTATTTAAATAATCTAAATGATGAAAAAAAAAATAACGGTGCTGAAGAAGTCGATAATATGCAGAACTATAATGAGTTTGTTAAAATTATTTTAGATAATATTCTTAATAAAAAAATATATAATGAAAAGATTATTAGTCTTCTTACTTTAAAATGCAATGAATTAACATTTACATTTTTAAAATCATTACCTAAACATAATATATTAGACTTACACGCAATTATTACAAAATATTCAAAAATACTAAATATTAGTCCTGATATATTAGATAAAATTAATATAATCAAAGATATTTTCGACTTTAATACTAATACTAATACTAATACTAATACTAATATTGAAGAGATTAAAATTATATTAAAACCTTCTTTAAATAATTTATTAAATGCCGATTTATATAAATACACACATAGAAGTGAAGATTTATATATACCTTATTGGCATCACGAACTAGTATATGATTTATCACAATGTACTATTATATTTAAATGTGAGCCTGATTTGCCTGACTTTATACAAATTGACGAATTTAATAATTTATTTGTTACTATTACGATCAATATTTATGATATTATAAGTTTTAAGAATATAGATATTAGTATTGGTGAAAAAATGTATATTATACCCGTTAATGAATTAAAAATTATTAAACAACAAACCTATATTATAAAAAAACAAGGAATACCATTAATTAATATGAAAAAAGTTTATAATATTACTCTACGAGCAGATATTCATTTTAACATTATATTTAAAGATATTTAACGGTCTTATTGACTTAAGCAGTTGGCTTCTTACGCACAACCTTCTTCTTAACAGTTGTGTCCGTTTCCGCAACAACAACTGGTTCTGGTTCTGCTTCAACATCTACATCTGGTTCTGGTACTGGTACTGGTGCTGGTGCTGGGACTGGTACTGGGACTGGTACTGGCACTGATTCTGGTACTACTTTTTCTACAGCTTCAACTTTTTTTGAAATTACAACTGGTTGTTCTTGAACAACTTCTTCCTCGTCTGAATCTTCAGCATATACTACAGGAACTTTAGTTGTCTCCATTTCTACATCATCTTCGGTTTCTGCAGTTGCTTTAAGCATTGCTTTTTCAGCCTCAGATAGCACAATTAAACATTTGCCTTTGAGTGATACTTTTGGATGAGGAGTTGCTTGAAATAACTTCCAAGTCACTCCAAACTTTCCATTTGCAAACCATAGTCCACCACATTGAATAATTGTTTTAACAGTAATTCCTTTTGTTACAATTTCAGTAGGTAGAAGTCCTTGTGTGTTTGGAAATAGCGAGTTTCCTTTCATATCATAAAGTTCAATCTTCCATTCACCTTCCCACATTGGCACTTTAATTCTAAGTGAAGGCTGACGAGTATAATCAAACTCTCCACTAGAGGCGTGGCCATCTGGATATTTTGGATATTTTAGCATAGGAGTCCATAGTGCATCACACACATCAGCGCTCATCTTTGGTTTGTTTAACCAATCTTTACTGTTAGCCATTGCATCATTTTTAAGCTTTTTTTCCATTGCTTTCATAACCTCTAAAAACTTGTCTGTTTTTTCAGAGTTTTCATTTTTAAAATCATCATTTGGAAATTGCAGAGACATATCATATGTTCGCTTACCACTAGCTTCATCTACATACTCATTAATTCCCCAAGTTAACATTAGTGGAGTTTGTAGCATTAGACTTTTTTTTGATTTACTATTCAGAATACCAATGCTTTTTCCTCCTGAAGGATTAATCTTTGGTTTAGTATACATAAAGTCTTTATCAACGTTGAAGTCAGTGGTATCAAGGATCATCTGCTGTGCTGTCATGTCTGCCATCGTATGTATTCTAAGTTTTAATTTTATTTTTGAAATCAATTTTTATTTTTATTTTTAAAAAAATAAAAAATAAATCGAAAAATAAATCGAAAAATAAATCGATAATAATATTATAATAAAATATTTTAATATTATAATTTTATTACCAATAACATCCTTTTTCAATATTTGTATGTCCCTCTGGTTTTTCATTCTCAGATGGGCGCGACCAGTGTTTATTCATATATATTCTTAATATTTCAGGTTTTTCTGTTAACCATCGGTTTCCGTATATTCCAAAAAACATTTGTAATACGCCTCCAACATAGATGGCTGATTTATTCATTTTAAATATTTCAGCACAAACTAAGTTTGCATATCCACCACAAGAACATAATGCAATATCAAAATCATCTTTAATTTTTTTTATTTCTTCAATAAATCGCTCTAATTCAATATCAAACTCTTCGGATGGCATTGCTGCGTGTGTCTGTGGAGGTTTCAGAAATATAAACTCACAATTTGGAAAAAGATCTACTCCATAGACTTCTGGTAAAATATTTAATTTACTTTTCATACTCTCTATAAAAGGCGATATTATTAACAATCGTTTTCCGTTTAATGCTTGCGTCCAAGGGTTATTATGTATATTATAGAATATGTCTAAAGATAGCGCCCAAAACTTATTTTTATTAAAATTAGTAGTTATAAAATCGTGGGATAAAGCAATATGTTGTATGTAATTTCCAGTTTTGTCCCAATCAAAATATGCATCACATAACTTAAACGCATCTAAATATAATTCAGAATATTTTAATATACTTTTAATAGATGTTAGTTTTATACCTGCATTATTTTTCATTGATTTTATCACATTATTTATATAATTATATTCTTCTTTCGTTAATTTATTATTAGCTATACATACGCCTAAATATGCAAAATTATTTTCAATTCCAGATATTCTTGGTAATATAAAATTGGTATTATTTTTAATTTTATCTTCTAAATAGGACCGCAGTTCATTATTTTCTTCTTGTATATTATAACGCAATTTGGGATTTATTACTGGCTCATTATTTTTATATAATAATGGATTAATTAAAACATAATTACCAATTATTCGGGTTGTTGTCTTATCATATGTTCTAAAGTTGCTAGCATGATTATGATATGTTTTAATTAAAAAAGGTTCATTATATAGCTTATATCCTAATATGCTTAATATATATGTAATATGATTATCACAGCCTGGAATGCCCAATTCAAAATTAAATAGTTTATTATGTTGTGGTAAAATATTATAATTACTATGAAAGATCCATGTATCCTGACTACAATTTGTGCCATTTTCAAATAAAGTACATTTTGTTAAATCGCGATTTGTATATTCTAACCTAAGCAAACAATAAAACTTTTTCTCTAGCGAAGCATTGCTTACATATAATTTTTCAATTGTACTATCAAAAAATATATCCGAGTTAGCTATAATAATATATCCCTTCAAATTATATTGTGATACTATATTAAAAGCATCCGAATACTTCATCCGAGCATTCATATTTATTAGTTTAATTTTTAAATTATTATCATTCTCTGGTAATCCTATTTGTTTTAATGTATACGGGGTTTCAGTAATAAGATAAATTTCATTTATAAATGGATTATTTAAATTGTAAATTAAACAATTAATGATTTCTTTTTGTCTAAATGTATTACTACTTATATAAAATTGTGTAATTAAAATAATTGGATCAACAATTGGTATTGTTGATTGTTGTGTTATATTTGTATTAATATTCCAAACAGCATATTTATTTTTATTAATCTGGTTAATCGGATTAATCTGATTAGTATTTTTATTAATATTCATTTTCATATTCATATTCATTTATATATATTTATTTCTTTAAAATATAACTAAATATATATATACATGGTTATATTTAAAGATATAACAACTATAAATAACTTTTCAGGGTATTTACCATTATTAAATAGTTGTCTATTAGCAGAGTTATTAATATTTATTATGGTATATAATAATGTTATTAATTCATTTCATTTAAAAAAGTGGTATCAAACATATAAATTAAGTGCTTTAATTGTAGACGTATTTGTGTTACTTTTTTTTTTAGTAAAAACGGTATCTTTTTATAAATATTTTTTTTCTAGTTTTAATATTTTATATTTTATAGTTCTCTCTATTTGTATTCAAATATTTAATGAGATTTGGTTTTATTTATTGATAATAAATATTCCTTATGGTTATAATAATTTAATCGATTATTTTAAAAATTATGCAAAAGAATTAGGATTAATATCTCACATTGGTTATGGTGTTATGATGATAATTGTTTCTCTACTTAGTTCTCATATTTCTTTATATTCATATAATATAAATATTATAATATTTATAATAACTACTTATTTGTTGTCTATTTTAATAAATATCTAAGATATACATATGTTTATGTTTATGTTTATGTTTATGTTTATGTTTATGTTTATGTTTATGTTTATGTTTATGTTTATGTTTATGTTTATGTTTATGTTTATGTTTATGCATTGTCAGCAATCAGTGTTTGAAAAAGATTAATTATATCTAAATAATAATCTAATGAGGCTGTTATAAAGTCTCCGCGATAATCGCGTTGTAATATGCTATTAGTATCATAAATAATAAATATAGAAAACAGGATTAATGAGAATACAATTATTGCTTTTTTAAAAAATGAAGAAGTGATAAAAAATATATCTACAATCCTAAGAAATATTAAGAGTAAAAGAGCCAAAAGTAAACCAAATGCAAACTGATAACTTAATTGAATACCTGTTGCTATTAATAATATGCCAAATATAAACATAACAATAAAAATGCTAAATGTTCCAACTACCGCGCTTTTTAAAACATCTTCTCCGACTTTATTTTTTATGCCTGATAATAAATAACCCGTTGCCCCTGAGAAGAGAGAAAATATTAAGAATTTTAACCAAGATGGCATAGGAACAATCGCTAATATTATGATTAACACGAATAAAATAAGCCATACTAAATAAATGAGCATGCGATTTTGTTCAAATTGTTTAGTTGAATCATAATTGGTAAATACATAATAAGTAATATAGATTTGAACAATTAAATTAATAAAAATTAATAAAAAAAACTCTTTTTTATTAGCAATAAGTTTGAGTAAGTTAGATAAATCATTTTTAAAAAGAGATTTTTTATTTCTACTAGTCAAACTGGATGTTTTATAATTCATAGTATATAATATAAAATAATATAATATTTTATATATATAATATGCCATTTGGATTTTTTAAAACTAGAAAACGCAGAAATTCAAATCCTAAACCTAAATCTAAAAGCAAAAAAATATCTCCAAGAACACGAAAACGGCAGCAGCGTATTGCTAGAACTGTTAGAACAAAAAAAGATATAGAAATAATTACTGAAATTCAAAATCAGTATGCAAATAAGTTTGATGAATGTCCTATTTGTTTTAAACTTATGATAAGCCCGTCGCTGCGGCAAGAACTACCGTGTGGTCATACGTTTCATACCGCATGCATCGCGAAACTTGACCCTCGTAATAGACGTTGTCCAATCTGCCGAGCATTTTTTGTACCAGAAGATATTTTACAAGACCGGCGAAATAAAGTGCATGAAGCAGAAGACGCTTATGATTTATTAAATGGTCGAGCGATCGTTGCTAGAGAGATATATGAAGAATATGTTGCTTATCTTGAGAGAACTAATAATACCGAGAATGAGGACGACCCTGAATTAGAAGAATTAGCGCGTTTATGGAGAGAAGCTACTTTAGAAGCGGAAGCGGCGCAGTCACGCGTTAATGCAGCAACACGAGCACATGATGATTATTATGATCAAATGTATGGTATACTTGACGCATAATGAATGCTTTTAGTAATTCTATTATTCTATTATTCTATTATTTAATAATAGAATAACATAATAACAATATAATATAATGAATACCTCACAAAAAATAAATAAAACATATAAAAAAAACCATAATAATAATACTAAACAGACCTATGATTTAGTAATAATTGGTGGCGGCATTTCAGGGCTTTATACCTTGTATAAACTAGGCAAAAAATATCCGCACTTAAAAATTCTTTTATTAGAATGAAGATTTGTTGCAGGCAAAGATGGAATATGAGAGTCTAGCTACACCTAGACCTTAGACATATATAGCTCTCTATAGCTCTATTATTTATAAAATTGAAATAATTATTTATAAAATTAAAAATAATATTACAATATTAATATGAGCTCTAACGCATCTACTACTGGTCGCATTATTGCTGACAAAACTGTGCGCTCTAATGCCTTTAGTAATGCCTTTGCTAATACTATTACAAATGCATCTACTATAACTACTAATAAACAATGTAAACAATGTAAACAATGTAATAATAGTATTAACAATAATGCAAATCAATATAAAGGATTTGATTGTGTATTTTGCAGCAATTATTGCCGTTCAATATTCTCAGAACAAATCTTTGAAAAAGATTATAATCTACTCCGGTATGAGCTATGGTTTAAATAATATATTTATAAATATATTTATAAATATATAGTTATATAATATTATATTATATTATTATGATAAATGATAACAATATTTTTTTATTAATAAAAGAAGCAATTTGTAAATATAAATGTACTAACTTAAAATGTTCATTAGAAGATCTAATAAAATTATCACAAGACCTTGAAGAATTAAAAAATAACAATAACTATGATAATAATTTATGGAGGAATAAATGTAAAGAATATTTAAATATTAATTGCGTAGGAGAGTTAAATACTATTATTTCATACATTATAAATAGAACAAAAGAGTTTGCAATTTAGTATCTTCTTTTTGTATGTCTGCTTCTTCTTCTTTTTTTATGTTTTTTAGTTTTACGGCCCGCGCCAGGAGGCTTCTCAGATTTTTCATCTTTTTCCATTATTCGATTTAGTCCAGAATTAACATACGGCTTTGTTAACTCCTCACATTCAGGAATAGTGTCTATAAAAGTTTTTCCAGCGGTTCCTAATTTACCAGAAGCTTCTCCAAA
>Ga0214923_10005036_pt1 | contig 15573 bp, 10 predicted proteins | sample LL1510_MetaG_FD_177993 | JGI IMG/M metagenome (GOLD analysis project Ga0214923, IMG submission 177993) | Freshwater microbial communities from Lake Lanier, Atlanta, Georgia, United States - LL-1510 | ecosystem: Environmental > Aquatic > Freshwater > Lake | place: USA: Georgia | collected...
AACAACTCAAAGCTCAAGCCGTCGCCAAAAAAGCAGATAAAGCTGCTGCTACGGAAGAGGAAACTCCTGTTGCAGGTAAAGAAGAAGACTCTTTGGGCAGGGGACTCGATCCTGTTCGACTCTATTTAAAAAAGATGGGCTCAGTAGCTCTTCTTACCCGCGATGGAGAGATCGAGATCGCTAAACGTATCGAAGAAGGTGAAGCCGAGGTTTTAGATGAAATTTTAAATTCATCTATGGGGGTAAAAGAGTTTTTAGCGATCGGTGAAAAGATCGAAGCCGGAAGATTGAGAGCTCGTGATGTTCTTCGTGGTGCAGAGGGCGAAGGTGAGAGCTCAGAAGAAGAGACAACCTCCGAGGCAGGCGAAGAGGAAGAAACGGAAGGAAAAGATTTAGAAGCTGATACGTCGGCTACAGGTCCGGATGCTACGGCTGGCCTAAATGAAGCTGAGTGCCGAGAGAGAATCCTTCAGGGAATGGAGCTAGTAAAAAACTTTGAGCGTTCACTTTCTAAAGTTGAAGCTAAACTTTTAAAAAGTGGCCTCTCAGCTATCGAAAGAAAAAAGCTTCGCGAAAAACTAGCTAGCAATAGGAAGAACATTGTTAAGGTTTTCCAGGAAATTAACTTCAACCGAAAAACTATTAATAAAATCGTTGCTAAGTTTAAAACTCAGGTTAGCCGAATTGAAGAGGCAGAAAGAGAAGTCTTTTACGCCCTTAAAAAAATTAACACCGACCAAATTGGAAAATTTCGTAACACTTTAAAAGAAGCAAAACGAAATAAAAAATTTGAGGAGCAAATTAAATCCAAACACGGATTAGACTATGTGGGGCTTCTTGAAATAGAGCATGATATCAATAATGCCGGCAAAAAAATCGCCGCAGTCGAATTAGAAGCCAATTTGAGAGCTCGAGAGCTTAAAGATATGTACGAAGCCATCTTGGCTGGAGAGAGAAAATCAGAAATAGCCAAAGCTGAACTCGTTGAAGCCAATCTTCGTCTAGTCGTCTCTATCGCCAAAAAATATACAAATCGAGGACTTCAGTTCCTTGACCTCATTCAAGAAGGAAATATCGGCCTCATGAAAGCGGTTGATAAATTCGAATATAGAAGGGGTTATAAGTTTTCGACCTATGCCACATGGTGGATACGTCAAGCCATCACCCGAGCGATTGCTGACCAAGCTCGGACCATTCGTATCCCGGTACACATGATTGAGACCATTAACAAACTTTCTCGTACCTCGCGGTATTTAGTTCAAGAATTGGGAAGAGAACCCACCCCGGAAGAAATTGCTGAAAAAATGGAAATGCCGGTGGATAAGGTTCGAAAAGTATTGAAAATCGCCAAAGAACCCATTTCTTTGGAGACTCCCATTGGCGAGGATGAAGATTCACACTTAGGGGACTTCATTGAGGACAATAAAATGGTTAACCCAGTTGACCATGTCACCAACCTAAACCTCTCTGAGCAGACCCGTCGAGTATTGGCCACGCTCACAACCCGAGAAGAAAGTGTTCTGCGGAAACGCTTCGGTATCGGCCAGAGCTCTGACCACACCTTAGAGGAAGTTGGACAAGATTTTAATGTTACCAGGGAACGTATTCGTCAGATTGAAGCTAAAGCTCTTAGAAAGTTAAGACATCCTAGCCGAAGCAAACGACTAAAATCGTTTATCGACAATTAGCGATCCTGAAGAATTCTATTTCCAGGTAACAGAACATTATCACTGTTTGTTGGGGCCCATAGCTCAGTTGGTTAGAGCAGTCGGCTCATAACCGATAGGTCCCAGGTTCAAGTCCTGGTGGGCCCACTCAGTGAATAGTTTTTTGAAAACTTTTAACCCTGTAAGAAGTGAGCAGAGATGAAAGCCCAATATAAAGTTCTTGGAAAGCTCAAAAGGCTAGATGAAAAACTGTATAGAGTTCAACTTGAGTTAGAGAAAATACCTGAGGAAATAAAAAAGCTCGAATCTAAGCTGCATGAACACAGAAATGAGTTCAATCTTCAAAAAGCCAACTTTGATACGACCGAAAAAACGCTCAGAAAAGCCGAGCTAGATCTCAAAGAAAAAGAAGATTTCATCAGAAAAGCCGAAGGCAAATTGATGGAATGCAAAACCAATGAAGAATATCAAGCTGCTCAAAAAGAGATCGACGGTTTCAAACTAGAGAAAAGCAAGCTAGAGGAAACTGTTCTGAACTCGATGAATGGAATTGACGGGCATCGAAACAACTTGAAGCTAGCGGAAACAAAATTTAAAGAGCAGGAATCTGTCGTAAACACAGAAAAAGCTGAATTCGAGCAAGTTCGCCAAAAACTATTGCGCTCCTACGAAGAACAGGGGCAACAAAAGGATGGAATCGTAGCTCAACTATCCCCGGATGTAGCATCTCTTTATCGTAAAGTATTTTCAGCCACCAGAGGAGTTGCGATTTGCCTTGCTGAAAACTCAAGCTGTCTAGGCTGCAATATGAAAGTGAGACCTCAGCTCTTCAATGAGATTTTAGGGGGAAAAGCTATTCACCGTTGCCCTAGTTGTGGTCGAATTCTAATCACTTCCTCCTCTGAAATTGACGAAAATCCTGGAGCCGATGTGCAACTCTAATGGGAACTCCTATGGTTCTGTTTTGTGATGGCGCATCTCGTGGCAACCCTGGTCCCGGAGCCTATGGATTTGTTCTCTATCATGGTGAAGCCGTGGTTTTTGAAGAGGGACAAAAGCTAGGTGAGGTCACCAACAACATCGCTGAGTACACTGGATTAATCGAAGGTCTCAAAGCAGCTCTGAATCACGGGGCCACAGAAATTACTGTCAAAAGCGATTCGGAATTAATGGTCCGACAGCTGAACGGTATCTACAAAGTAAAAACACCTCATATCAAAACACTTTTTGATGAGGCCCGAAGTTTATTAAAACAATTTTCATCGACCGAGATTACCCATATAAGACGGGAAGAAAATAAGAGAGCCGATAAACTCTGCAATCAGGCGCTCGATGGGAATTCATAAAACCTAAATGAACTCAAGGGCTTGGGGCCGCTCTGACACCGAACCTATAAAGTCTTCCTAATCTGGGTTCTAGCTCTGACCGCCTTCGACACAAATTATTGTTTTTATTAATATTTTGTGTTTTTGATTTTTGGAATCCATGGCTTTTTGCTTGCAGGGCTTGAGCTGTGTCTGCCATTTAGGGTATAACGCAGTAACGCGGCGCCCAAAATATGAAAAAAATATTGAGTCAGGCAGACTTAAACGAGTTTGAAAACAGAGAGGCTAATATTAAAGCCAGATCTAAATTCCTGCCACATCTTTGGATATCGCTTTTCACTCTGCTCATTGCGTTTGGGTTGTTCCAGTCCGAGTTTTTTAATCTGCGAGGGCTTTTGGTAGATCTATTAACTCGGACCCAGCCTTTGTCAAAGCCTCACCCCGCAATAGCGCTCGTGTCCTACGATGAAGCGGTGTCTGCAAAACACTCAAGCAGCAAAACAATACCAGCCACTGTCTTAGCTGACACAATTCTGGAAATTAACCGCTATCATCCTTTGGCCATCGCGATCATTGCCCCCATTAATGAAAAATTCTATACAGATTCCGATCTTTCTCAACTGTCTCAGGCTTTCTCTCAAGTTTCAGCCCTTTTCATTGGTTACACCGACAGTGATAGCTTCGGGAAAAATGCCCCTCGCCAGCTTTTTCACAGCGCTCATTACCTCCCCGGATATGTTTCTAGAGATACTTTCAGTTATGGTGCCGACTCAGTCAGCCGGAGAGTCATGTTGTCTATCGAGGGAATTCCTACCGTCTACTCTAAGCTCGCAAGTCTCTATGCACAAAGCGCGGATCCAAATAAGAACTATCCTTTGGATAGAGTTGAAAAATTTGGTGATGCCTCACAGACCTATATTAGATGGAAAGGCCCAGCCGGAACTTATCCTCTCATTTCAATGAATGAAATCTCTAAAAATGCTGACTTGTCAGAAAAGCTCCGGGGAAAAATTGTTTTGGTCGGTACATCTTTGAAACAAAACAAAGATTCTGACTTCATCTTTACCCCCTATTCGAGAGAGCCATTCCGGACAACAATGCTGGAAGGAGCCGCCCAAAGTTTAGCTACACTACTCAACAAAGATGGTCTTTTTAGAACTCCACTTTGGTTTGATGTGCTTTTTACGATTCTCATAAGCCTCATCTCGGTCAACATTCTACTGGCATCATCGCCTGCAATGGGATTAGTTTTTTTGTGTGCTGAGTTTGTCGCCATTTTGGGATTGGCATGGATCGCATTGTTTTACTTTCAATGTTGGATCAATATCGCTCACCCATTAATAACAGTTTTTATAACTTACTACTTTGTCATTCCATACCGACTTGTAGAAGAGTACAAAAAGCGGTGGCATTACCAAGAAAAAAGTGAGTTTATGGCAGAGCTTGAGCAGCTCAAAACTAATTTTCTCTCTTTGGTTTCTCATGATCTCAAAACACCATTAGCACAAATACAAGGCAATGCTGAACTTGCCTTAAATGATCCCTCCACTCCGTTAACACAACCCCAAAAGAAATCTATTAATACAATACTTGAGACCACTGAATCGCTTACAAACTATGTAGAGAGCATATTAGACCTTACTCGAATTGAAGGGTCTAAAGTTCACTTAAACAAATCTTCCAAAGACATTAATACTGTCATAAAAGATGTAGTAAGAACCAAGATTTCCCAAGCACAAGCAAAAGGCATTGAGATTGAAATGGCGCTAGAACCTCTTTTCGCATTCAAGTTTGATGTCAAACTCATACAGCAAGTGCTCTCCAACCTCCTCGAAAACGCAATCAAATACTCACCAACCAACTCCAAAATATCACTCGTTTCAAAAGAGGAGCAATCGTTGGTCACCATCAGCGTTCTTGATCAAGGTTACGGAATACCTCTCGAAGATCAGGAAAAGATCTTTACTAAATTTTACCGGACATCGGAACCTAACTGTCAGAAAGAGAAAGGAACAGGCTTGGGGCTTTACTTAGTGAAGTATTTTGTTGAGCTTCACAAAGGCTTAGTAACACTCTCGAGTCAGGTAGGCAAAGGAAGCGTTTTCACCATCAAACTTCCAACACAATAAGGAAACTCTATGAGCCAATACCGAATTTTAGTCGTAGAAGATGATGCTGAGCTAAGAAGAACTCTAACCGAAGCCCTGACACGAAGTGAATTTGAAGTCATTGAGGCATTCGATGGTCAAGATGCGACAGAAAAGATTCGGCAAGAACAGATCGACTTGGTGTTGTTAGACGTCAACATGCCTCGAATGAACGGGCTGGATTGCTTAAAAGTCATTAAAGATTACGACCCCTCGATTATTGTCATTGTCATGACAGCCTACAGCACCATCGAAGATGCCGTTAAGGCCATCAAAGCTGGCGCTTACAACTATTTGGCAAAACCTATAAAACATCAGAATGTCGTGGACATGGTACAGAGAGCCCTTGATGCTCATGCCATGATTAAAACCATGGCTCTTTCGGCTCCAGTAGTAAAACTGGAGGCGGGGGAGTTTGTGGGCCATTCTGGTGAAATGAAGAAGCTCTTCACGATTATTTACAAATTGGCCAAAGTAGATACTTCGGTTCTTATCCGGGGTGAGAGTGGTACTGGCAAAGAATTAGTAGCTCGAGCTATACATTACAACTCCTCTAGAAAAGATCAGCGTTTAGTATCTATTAACTGCAGTGCGATATCTGAAACACTTTTTGAAAGTGAGCTTTTTGGCCACGAACGCGGTGCTTTCACTGGGGCTGAGCAACGTCAAATTGGTAAATTTCAGTTTGCCGATGGGGGAACAATTTTTTTAGATGAAATAGGGGATCTTTCGCCCGCAATGCAAGTCAAACTTCTCAGAGTCATCCAAGAAAAAAAATTCACTCCAGTCGGATCTCATCGAGAAGTCGAAATGGATGTTCGAATTATAGCTGCAACTAATCGAAATCTAGAGGAGATGATCAAGACCGGTGCGTTCAGGGAAGATCTTTTCTACCGGTTGAATGTAATTCCAATATTTTTGCCCCCTTTAAGGGACCGAAAAGAAGACATCGATAACCTAATTCGTCATTTTATAAATCGATTTTCGAAAACTCATCAAAAAAGCATCGTAGGAGTTACTTTGCAGGCTCTGGAAAAACTAAAAGAACATCATTGGCCTGGAAACATTCGAGAGCTTGAGAATACTATCGAACATGCTTTTATCATAGAATCCTCCGATAAAATTTCTGCAAAAAGCCTTCCAAGTTATTTTTCCGCAGTTACACCTTCTATCCTTAAAAAACCAACCCCATCTTCTCAAGAGCCTAGCAACTTTGGATCTGCAACGATCGAACTAGACTCCTTGGACTACAACAAGTTTAAAGAAGAAGCGGAAAAAGAATTCATCATTCACGCTTTAAAAACCTTCAACGGCCGAATCAATCAAACGGCGCTCCATGCTAAAATTCCCAAAAAGACACTGCTTCGAAAACTTCAGAAATACAAAATCAATGCAGAGGACTTTCGCGTATAAATTCAGGATCATGATATAATTTTGATCATGTTTCGTTCACACATGCCAACGCAGCGCCGCATAGTCGGCCTCACGCTCTTTTTCCTTCTCATAGGTCAGATTGCTTTGTTTTCGGCAACCGCAGTGATGGGACTACAAAAACACTCCTCTGAATTTTATTACGTTTTGAGACAGTCTGGTTGTGCTTTGGTGGGATTGGCTCTAATGCTCGGCATTTCAAGGGTTCCTTACACATTCTGGCGAAAATTGAGTTATGGGTTAATGGCGGGGCAAATTCTTCTTATCGGGCTAACTCATGTTGGGCCCTTTCGGCATTTTGCCTACGGAGCCACACGTTGGTTAAAAATCGGCCCTCTTCTTTTTCAGCCAAGTGAATTAGCCAAAATCACGATTGCGATTTTTTTTGCTTCATTACTTGCTCGACACAAAGAAAACCCGCTGCCAATTAAAAAGTGGATGACTAATGGACTTCCCATTCTTCTTACCCTAGGGCTGATTTTTAAACAGCCGGACTTAGGAACTACGACATTGCTAGTAATTATGCTCATTGGGATGCTTTTTATTGCAGGAATTAGACTTTCTTACTTAATTAGCTTTCTTGGGGTGGGTAGTCTGGGTTTTGTCTTCGCAATTGTTCACTATACTTGGCGCAGAAAACGGCTTTTCGCTTATCTTAATCCTTGGGCAGATCCGCAGGGAACCGGATTCCAAACGATACAATCTTTTCTTTCATTTCACTCTGGCAAGTTGTTTGGAGCTGGCTTAGGCAATGGAAACAGTAAATTGTTTTTCCTTCCAGAAGTACACACAGATTTTATCTTTGCCTTAGTGGGCGAGGAAACTGGTTTTATCGGCGCCATTACACTTCTTGTGATGTTTACTTATTTTTGCTACTTAATTTTCAAGATAGCTCTCGAAGCAAAAGATTACTTTGGTTGTTATTTAAGTTTTGGGTTGTCACTTTCTTTGGCTCTACAGATCGCAGTTAACTTAGGCGGTGTCACTGGACTTCTTCCGGTCAAGGGCTTGCCACTTCCCTTTATATCGTGGGGACGGTCTGCTTTAATTGTTAATCTTATTCTCGTAGGAATTTTATTGAATATCTTGAAAGGCCCGTCAATAATCGCTCCTGGTAAACCTTCAGAGCCAGTGAAATAGAATTGTGAGTTCAAAAAAAATTATTATTACGGGTGGGGGAACTGGGGGACATGTATTTCCAGCTTTAGCAATCGCTGACGAACTGCGAGCGCAAAGATGGGAAGTTCAATATGTAGGATCCTCCCATGGCATGGAATCTAAACTGGTTCCTGAAGCTAACTTCCCTTTTTTTACGGTAAAGACCGGTGCCGTAAAAAATCAGACTTCTCTAAAAATTATCCTCACTCTATGGAATATCATCCTTGGATTTATTTGGTCTCTTAGATATCTCATCCATGAAAAACCGAATGCTGTTTTAGGAGTTGGGGGCTACGTCTCGGTGCCTGTTTGCCTTGCTGCTTATGTTTTAAGGATTCCGTTGTTTCTACAAGAGCAAAACTCCTCGGTAGGCATAGCAAATCGTTTTCTGGGAAAACTCGCCAAAACCATCTTTCTGGGTTTCCCCCAAGCTATCGAATATTTTAATTCAAAGAAGTGTATTAATTCAGGGAACCCGCTTCGCCCCTCATTTTACCAAAAGGACTTGCCGAATTACCAAGCCGACTCGCAATTCATTCTAATCCTGGGGGGAAGCCAAGGTTCAAAAGCTATCAATGAAGCCGTCATTAAGTTTTTACCGTCTCTTTTTTCTAAGTTTCCTAAAGCCAGGGTATTTCATCAAACTGGCCAGAGGGATTATGAGTCTGTCAAAACAGCGATCGGAACTAAGTACCATGCTCAATATACTTTTGAGCCTTTTGTTAAAGATATCGTTCCCCTTTACGGAAAAGCCTCGCTAGTTATAGCTAGATCTGGAGCTCTTACCGTCTCAGAACTCATTCAGGTCGGCCGCCCGGCTATCTTTGTGCCCTACCCGAGAAAAGGCCAAAATGACCAGATTACAAATGCTTACCTCATTTCCAAAGGAGGGGCTGCTAAAGTCGTTGAACAGGGGCCGGACTTTTCTGAACGCTTAGAAAAAACAACTCTAGAAATCTTTGAACCAAAAGTGTTAAAAGAGATGGCTCAAAACTATGCTCCATTGAGGTTCGGCAACGCACTTGAGACGATTGCCAAAAACATTTCAGCCCAGAGCCTTTAGGCATTTAAAAGGTCGGGTAAAAGGATGCGCGGAAGCGGAAAATGTATAATAAAGTCAGTAAGATACACCTAGTTGGAATCGGCGGAATTGGAATGAGTGCAATCGCTGAGCTTCTACTAAGAGAAGGCTATCAGGTCTCTGGCTCAGATCTAAAAACTAACGAAATCGTAAAGGGATTGATCTCAAGAGGCGTAAAATTCTACCAGGGACACGCCAAAGAGAATGTTCAGGATACCGAACTGATTGTCTACTCATCGGCCATCAATCCAGAAAACCCAGAAATAGCTCAAGCCCTACTTTCACAAATCCCGATTATTCCTAGAGCCGAAATGCTGGCTGAACTCATGCGCTTGAAATACGGAATTGCGGTAGCTGGTGCCCATGGCAAAACCACTACAACATCCATGGTCGCCACCATCCTTATGGAAGCTAATTTAGACCCCACCATAGTTGTCGGCGGGAGAATGGACAACTTCGGAGGAACCAACGCTCGAATGGGCTCGGGTGAGTTCATGGTGGTTGAAGCCGATGAAAGTGACGGGTCTTTTAATAAGCTTACCCCAAGTATTGCTGTGGTAACCAATATCGACCGAGAGCACATGGATTTCTACAAAACCATGACCCAGCTTAAAAAAGCTTTCCTCTCTTTTCTAAATAAAGTTCCTTTCTACGGTTTAAGTGTCATTTGTGGAGACGACCCCTATTTAAGAATTTTATCCGCTAAAGTGGGACGAAGAAAAAAAACCTACGGATTTCGTCCAAACAACCATTATCGAGTCATAAACTATTCTTCAAATCTTGAAGGTACTCTAAGTAAAATTCAGGTAGGCTCCGAAACTTTTGAACTTAGACTTCAAGTCCCCGGTAGACACAATGTGCTGAACGCTCTTGCTGCTCTTGTAGTCGCCGATGAACTCTCCATTCAAAGAGATATCACATTGTTGGCACTGTCTAAGTTCCAAGGAGTTCAAAGGAGATTTCAACGTCGCGGAGAAAAAAATGGAGTCTTGTTTATCGATGACTATGCCCATCACCCCAGTGAAATCAGAGCAACCCTGCTAGCGGCTCGTGAAAGATTTCAAGGAAAAAAAATTCGCGCCATCTTCCAACCCCACCGATTTAGTCGAGTAGAGGACCTTTTAGATCAGTTCTCAACCTGTTTTAAAGAATGCGATAGCATCGCCATCACTGATATCTACGCTGCAAGTGAAGCTCCGATAGCGGGAGTCGAACCCAGCGTTTTAGTAGACAACATTTCACAGATGGGACACCCAAAGGCTTTTTATATTAAAAACCCTTCTGAAGGAATTGAATTACATTTAAATGAAAGCGAACCCGGTGATGTTATTTTAACTTTGGGGGCAGGGGATCTTCCCAATGTCTACAAGCAACTTTTCTAAATTCTACCCAACTTTCAAACAGAAACTAAACGACAGAGTCCTGTTTGATGCTCCACTTGCTCCTTTCGTTGCTTATGGTGTGGGTGGGCCCGCGGACATTCTTACCTTCCCCACCACAGAAGAAGAACTTGAATGGATTGATAACACAGCTAAGGCTAACCACATTCCAGTCACGATCATAGGAACAGGAACTAACCTTCTCGTAGTAGATTCTGGAATAAGAGGAGTCACTATTTCTCTAGCAAAAGCATTTCAGCAAATCGAACAGATCAAAACTATCGATGAAAATAAAACTTGGGTACGGTGCGGCGGCGGAGTTCTAAAACCCACTCTTTTAAACTGGGCCGTTGACCAAGGTTTGTCTGGTCTCGAATTTAGTTCTGGTGTCCCCGGCACTATTGGTGGTGGGATTTATATGAATGCGGGTACCAAATACGGCTGTTATGGTGATATTCTTAAAGAGATTCGAGTGTTTGATTTTAGTAAGGGCTTCCAACAATTTAAAAGAGAAGAACTTCTGTTCTCCTACCGAGAATCAGAGGTCAAAAACAGCCTCGTAGTGTGGGCAACTTTTGAATTACAAAAAGGAGATAAAGTAGCCATTCAGAAAGAGGTCGAAAGAATCATCTGTGAGAGAGCAGAAAAACAACCGCTTGATTTCCCGAGCTGTGGCTCAACTTTTAAAAACGGCCCAGATTATTCGAGTGGAAGATTAATAGAAAAAGCCGGTCTTAAAGGGCTGAAAGTGGGGGGAGCTGAAATTTCCACCAAGCACGCTAATTTTATTTTGAACAAAGGAAATGCGACAGCTAAAGACATTCTTACTTTAATTGACATCATTAAAACTAAAGTGAAAGCGCAGTTTGGGGTTTCACTTGAATGTGAAGTATGCATCCTGGGGGACACCGTTGAAAGAACGAAATCGAAAGAGACTTGAGTTCACAAAGACTGCACTAGTGTGCAGTGGGGGAGCCACTAAGGCTGCTGCATTTCATATCGGAGTATGCCTCGCTCTAAGAGATAAAAACTTTTCTTTTGTCGGAGGATTAGCCGAGACTATTCCCCCGATCGATTGTTACCCCTACCCAAGACCTAAACACCATCCACAACAAATTGCTACCTATGTCGGGTCTAGTGCTGGAGCACTCATTGTAACGATGCTGGCTTCTGGAATCGGAATTGAATCTGTCATAAACTCCTTTGCGGAAAGCACCAAATTCAAAATGCCAGGGACTTTTAGATCGATCCCAAGAATTCAATACCGAGATATGCTCGGTTTTAATTGGCCTACCAAAGCTGGCTTAACAAATTTCTTTAAGAAAAGGCCCGTGGTTGGAAAAACCCTAGAAGCGATGGTTCTAGGCAACTTAAAAACCTCTGGTCTTTTTAACACTCGAGGGTTAGCCGACTATCTCACCAATTACATTATCCCCACAGAACATTTCCACGAGTTAAAGTCCGATCTATTCGTAGTAGGAACGCAACTTGACCACTCAAGAAAAATGGTTTTTGGCCGATTTGGCACAGAAAAGACTTTCGATGAATACTGCCAATATGCCTCAAACGCAAAAATATCAGAGGCCGTCGCCGCCTCAATGTCCCTCCCCCTGATCTATTCTCCATTTAAAGTACGGCACGGTGAAACAAAGAGCAGGTACTATATTGACGGGGAAATAAGAGAAACTCTCTCAACCCATGTCGCCAAAGAAAACAATTGTGACTTGATCATATGTTCCTATACTCATCAACCTTACCACTACAAGCAAGAAATTGGATCGTTGAATCAATACGGTCTTCCGTCCATCATCATCCAAAGCCTCTACCAAGCTATCGAACAAAAGGTTTACGGAGCCAGAAAAGCTCACGAAAACAAAAAAGCTGCTGTAGATACCGTCCGAGAGTTTTTCAAAGAAAAAAAATACCCCCAACAGGATCTCGATGAACTCATTGAACGCCTGCAAACCAGAATAGATTTCAATGAAAAGCTTAACTATATTTTCATTCATCCAGAACCTAAGGACCGTGAGATGTTTTTTGGCGAGCACTTCACACTAAATCCAGAGGTGCTACAAAACGTGGTGACTATCGGTTATAAACGGGCCATGGCAGAACTTCGAAGATACGATCTCGCCCCCATTCTAAATTAAATATTCCATACCAATGGCATAGGCCTTGCCTATCCGCTAAGAGCTAGGGCCCATTGCTCGGGCCCGGCACCCGCTTGTCGTCAGGATTTTCGACAGGGGTGACAAATAATGCTCTTAGAAGGAACGGGCCGACCGTGATAAGACTGAATCGAACCCTTGTTTTAGCGTTAATTATCACGATATTTTTAGTAGGGTTTACACAGAACTCCCAGGATCGAAATCCACGTTTTGTGAGTCAGATTTCAAAAATCTCAACAAAAAGTTATTCCAACGATATCAAATATCAACCCTCTAAAAATGCCTGGGACTATTTTCATCCGACGTGGGTAAAGAGCACCCCCTGGACGTTAATCGCCGTAAACAACCCGACAGAAAAATCTATTGAAACCTCTCAGGCAGGAGTATTGATTGAAGACCCAAGAAATAGAATCGAAAAGGAGTTTATTCCAACGGACGACATCAAGGGACGTGTACAATTTTGGATCGATATCTATTCCAGATTTAGCAGTAGAACTAGGGTGATACACGATAGACGACGTCCAGATATCATTTTTGGATACATCGACTTCAGACCCCTCTATCGAAGCTTGCCTTCGGCCGCGGCTGCCGATGAAAGAGCACGAGGGTTTGAGAAGAAAATCCTAAAGGAACTAAGAATTCGGCTCGACGAGGCGGCGGGTCTTACAAAAACTAAACTGCTCTCACTCGATGAAAAATCAGCAATTCAGGCCTTCCTATCTCGTAGTGGAGCTTTAGATAGAACCAGCTACGAGAAATTCATCCGAAACATTCGCACACAAACCGGACAAAGTGACGTATTTCTCGTGGCCTTACAACGGTCTAGACTTTTACTCCCTCATATCGAAAGTGTTTTCAAACAACAGGGGCTGCCAGTAGCTCTTGCTCGAATTCCCTTCGTTGAATCTTCATTCAACCCAAAAGCTCTATCGAAAATCGGCGCGGTAGGAATTTGGCAATTCACACGGGAAACTGCACGCGAATTAATACACTCAGATGCTGAACATCTGTGGTCGGATCCTTTGAGACAAACCAAAAGTGCTGCACGACTTCTTCGCCTATACCGCGCAGCTTTGCCTGACTGGGGAACCGCCGTCACGGCTTACAATTCGGGCGTGGGTCGAGTCAGACGAATTGCTGAAAAGTACAAAGTTCGCAAAATAGGTACTCTTATTGATCTTGCGCGCAATGATACTTTAGGCTTTGCAGGCAAAAACTTCTATGCCGAATTTTTAGCAGCCAATTTTGTCGAAGCTTACAAGGAAGAGCTGTTTGGAAGCTTACTGACGGGGACTGATAGCAAGCTAGTGTTTAAAGATCGAGAAGGGGCGGTCCCAAAAGAGCTTTGCGACCTCTGATTCAGTTTTAATTCACAACTATCGATACGCGTTCAACACCCACTCGGACCACATGAGTTTTGAAAGCTTTGCCAGTGGGATCTTGCATTTTTAAGAAGTATTCCCCGGGCGGCAAATTGAAGAAAGTGAAGCCAGGGTTTTCTGCGGTCAAGACAAATTGACCTTGATGCTTTTGAGCTCGGCTTAGAGAAAATGGCCCGTGCGCATCAGATACAGTCTCGCCTCGAGAGTTTGTTAATTGAACCGTCACTCGCTCCCGACCCTTTTTAAATAGTGAGGCATGAGCTCCACCCGCGATGACTCCAGTATTTTTTTCGTGTTTCACACGTGCAATTCGATAGGCACTTTCCCGAATAAGATCCAGGTCGATCATGTAAAAAGCTTTTGTTTTCTCTGGCTCCCTCGTTGACCAGGGTACAGTAAACCATGTTCGAGGGTACCCCTCAGCAGCGACTTCAAACGTAATGACTCCAGGAGGAAAGTCTAAAGCCGGCATTTTAAAGTTGCCTTTTTCATCCGTAAGCTCTGGCGCTTTAGCTGCTCCTACTAAGTGCACACTTCCCACCACGTCTTGATTGTTGAAAGGATCGGTTAACCTCCCTGAGAGGGTTCGACTTCCGCCCCGACCAAACTCTACAAAGTAGCCGTAACCACTTTCAAGATTTAGCAAATGGGAAAGTTGATTGGAAGTTCTGCTAACAGCGCGAAACGAAGGCTCTATATTGTAAAAGCCGAAAAGCCCAGTTTCGAGAGTGGATCCGCTCGTTAAGTTAGGGAATGCCCCAAAATAGACAGCAGACCCTTTTCGATAGGATAAATTTAACGTCTCACCCGCCATTGGAGCTCTAGAACTAGCATCATAAACTCTTCCCATCAGCACACTTTTCATGCTCTGTTGAGGCTTTTTCGTGAAGTAATTCGTTACAAAATCTACTTTGTCTTTCTCAATCAGATACACCGGAGAATAAGCGGCAGTGGTTGAAATTGGAACCACAATTCGAGTTGGCAAATATCCTGGGGCCTTAACTTCAACCAACATCTCCGAGGACACTGGAACATTTGGCACCCGAACATTCCCCTCGTTATCAGATTGATAACTACCCAGCTCCGGCATTCCTAGGAATGTCACTTCTCCATTTTTAATAATATTGGGCTTGCGGTAGTTGGAAGGGGCACCATCAAAGAGCGTCAGGTTAAGGGGAACACTAGACTCAGGACTTAATAAGTCTCTCCGCCCAGACTGGTCAGTAATACTAGCTTTTGTAATGTTTAAGCGAATTTTCTCACGATAGGTTTCAGCGGAAATCGCTTTAGCATATGAAATTTGAGCCACAGGAACTGCTGAATTGGGAACGTAGACTCCAGCTACTAGGTTGTATTTTCCCGTAAGGCCCGAACCCTCAATCTCAAAAGACTGTCCCGACCTTGGGAATTGGTAATTAGTAAGAAAAATGGTGTCCTGAGGGTCTCGACTCCCCACTTTATTCAGGTAAAGTTCCACAAAGCCTTTGTTCGCGGCTAACCATTCAAGTGCTGCTACGTCGGCACTTACTTCACCATAAATTTTTCCCTCGACTTCACCGTCAGATTCCGCATCAGATTCTTGAGGATGATTACTCAACCTTTCTGAGGGGTGACTGGTCATACGATCTAGAACTGGGAATCCCCCAGCTGATGCAAGGCTTGGAAGCACACTCAGCCTGTTTTTCACTTCTACAGCTCCCGATGGAGAGCTCTCTGCCTTACCCACTTCAGAGACTTCGGCTCTCGCTTGAGTAGTCTCAATTCGCGGGGGGATCTGAACTCCACTATTAGGATCTTGGATATCCGCAAACAGATTTTGATGACCTTCTGAAGTA
>Ga0214923_10005037_pt1 | contig 15571 bp, 12 predicted proteins | sample LL1510_MetaG_FD_177993 | JGI IMG/M metagenome (GOLD analysis project Ga0214923, IMG submission 177993) | Freshwater microbial communities from Lake Lanier, Atlanta, Georgia, United States - LL-1510 | ecosystem: Environmental > Aquatic > Freshwater > Lake | place: USA: Georgia | collected...
ATCCTACTTCACCGACTTTTTCTAGATCAGACAACTGTAGTTTTATTGAATCTACAAAATCCATAATGTTCATAGCATTTTTACAAGTTTCATTCAAGAAAAACTGAAGATTAAATGTTTTGTTATTGTTGTTGTTGAGAGAATTTGTATTATGGCATATTTGACTTGTTGTATTATTTTTTAAAATATCCATCAGCTCTGTATTTTGTTTTAATAACATTATTATTAGTTCTTTATCAGTTAAAGATTTATTTTCTTCAACATTATTTTCTTCACAATTACATTTCTTTTTATGTCTCCATAGTGTAGTTCTACTATTAAAGGATATGCCACATATACACTGGTGATTTTTTGAGACATTTTGGTTCATTTCTGTTTCATTTGTTTCATTCTCTCTCTTTTTATGTTTTATGGTCTCTAAATGTTTTTTAAAATCTGACATTTTAAATGTTATATAGTCACATAATTCACAACGGTGGTTTTTGGAGATTTTTGGCGACAAATTTGTTTCATCTTGTTTCATATAATGAAACAAGAAAATCTCCCTAAATACTTTTCCGCAAAAAATATAAAAAATTTATGGTCACAATTTTTTTATTATCGTTTATTTTGAGACCATAAATTTTCAACATCGAGACAAAAATTTTCGTCAGTAAGAAGTGTTTTTACTATCTGATTTTGGACATTTTTTTTGTCCATTTTTGACTTTTCAAAATACTTTTCGTTTTTAGAAATCAATATTTTTCTCTTCAGGTGTAGTGAAGTTTTTAAGCCTCTTTTTTCAGAATTTCAAGAATTCACCTACATTATGTAGTGTTTTGAAACCTAAAAATAAAAAGAAAATATAATTTAAAAGAAAATATAATTTAAAAGTTAATGTTTAGCTGCTATAATGATATAAATTTATACTAAAATAGTATGAAATAGTGTTTGTTAATAAATAGACTATTAATACTCTTCAAAATATTTCATATCTTAAATATTTTATATCTAATTTATTATATATAAATGTCTAAAAAAACAAAAAAATTATTAATTATCGATTCAAATTCATCAAATTCTGACCCTATAATGAATAAAGGATTAATTATAAAAAATACTAGTTCTTCAAGTAAAAAAATACCTTTATCGCAGATTGAGAAACCAATACTTTCTGAAAATGAAAATCCATGTAATAAAGAAAATGAATTAAGAGAAAAAAGAAAACAATTAAATACACATTTAAAAATTTTACATACCGAATGTGAAAAAACTAAGTATGAAACAATTTATAAATATTTTAATCTTGAACGTAATAATACATATAAGGATTTACTTAATGCTCTGATGCATTATTATAAAGATCAAAAATCTAACGAGTCTAACTTTATTTTACCTTTTGAAGGATTTTTGGATATGTTTGAAAGAGATACAATGAAATATAAAAATTTCAAAAAACAACACGTTTTTGAAGCTTTATGTAAAATACTTTTAATGTATGATTATGATGATGGTGAACTTGGCAGAGATAAACAATTTTATAATTCACTTGAAAATTTTATTAAAAATCCTGAAAGTTCTTCTAACATTAAAACTAGAGAACAAATTATTAACGGAAATATAAACGTAAGTTCTGAGGGTGGAGTTGTAGATATATTTTTTAAAACAAAACAACAAAATTATAAAAAATCTGAATGTAAATGGGTTTGTGATTGTGTTAATGACAAAAGTAATGAAACTATTGTTGATGGTCAAGAATATATATTAATTCAAAATAAATATTATAGTAAAGAAAAGTCTGATATTAAAAATTACGATTACTTAGAAATTTTTGTGAAAGCCCAACCTTTATATAAATCACATATAATACCAAAAATTATTTTAATGGTAAATAATAAACAAGCTTTAAATGATAAACTTCTGCGTTCTAGAAATTCTAACAAAGAAAAAATTGACAGCATATATGGTGTTTATGAAATTGATAAATGGTTTAATCTTTTGTTATATGATCTCTTAAATTCTGACAATATAGATGATTTTTTAATAAAAAAAGGAACGAAAGATAAAGTAAAACCTGAACTAACACCACGTTTTCATCAAATGTATTTTACTATGTCTACTATTGAATATAACAAAGAAGGTTATAAAAAGTTTATATGGGGTGCTGTTCCTAGAAGTGGTAAATCTTATATGATAGGAGATTTGATATCACATCGTAAACACAGTTTTTATAATGATGTTATTGTTATTTTAGGTGCCAAAACAGAGACAGAATCTCAGTTTATAGAAATGTTTTCTGAATTTTCAAATTTTAATGATTATGGAATAATAAAAATATCTACAGGAAAAACACGTGTACTTAAAGATAAAAATATTTACATATTTAGTCAAGAATGGTTTAAAGATAAATTGATTGGTGATGAATTTAAACCTAAAGTTAAAGAAGACTACGTAGATTTATTTAGGAGTGGTAATACAGTTGATATTTATTTTGATGAAGTTCATAAAGGCGGAACAACTGACAAATCTGAAAATATATTAAATGCTATTAATAACGTAGGAGTAAAAATTGATATTTTTGTTATGGTAACGGCAACTTTTGCAAAACCAAATATAAAATATAGAACTAATTTTATTGACACAAAAGAACCAAAAATATTAGAATGGAGTTACGAAGATCAACAAATTATGAAAACTATCAAAAATGAAACTAAAATGGATATGATGATAAATAGTAGAGAAGGTATTGAGAGAAAAATAATTGCTGATATATTTCAATATTACAGGGAATTATACCATAATGAATTTTTAGATATTATTTCAAAACAATATGCTAGACATCCAGAATTGGTATTAGTTCAACCATTTGAACAAATTGGAAATATTGAAAAAAATTATACTGATTTTAAAATGAATCAAATATTTATAAGAAATTTAAAATGTGACGCTTGTTTTCCTGTACAAACCTTAGAAGAGTTACGTAATCCAAATCGTATATTTTTTGATTATGGAAGGGTTAAAATATTATTAGAATTAATTTCTGGAAATCTAAATCCTAAAAATAGTGTGTATGGTTATTTAAATGATATAGGTGCGCCTAGCTATTCTCAAAAACATTCTGAATTATGGTTTCTTCCTGATGATGATTTATATGTTTCACCTGATGAGTGTCGTCAAGATAATAGATGTGGTCTAATTAAAACTGAAAAAAAATATGATGAAAATTTTAAAGATAAACAAAAAAGTTTGCCAAATATTGAAGCATTAACAAGAGGGTTATCTTTTGCTTTAATGGAAAACAGATTTTTTAGAGAAAATTACAACATTTTAATTGTTCATAATACTCCAGTGGATTTTACAAATTCAATAAATAATACTAAAATACCTTATGAAAAAATTTTTGAAGGAACTGGTATTGAAACTACTTATAAAAGTAAAAATTTATCTGAAACAATTAGAGATTACGAATTTAAAACATATAGTGAAGGAAAAAATTTAATAATTCTTACTGGGTCTAAATTAAGACTCGGTATTAGTTTGCCGTGTGTTGATATCGGTTTTAATTTTGATAATATTCAATCTGTTGATATGAATTATCAAACAATGTTTCGTGTTTTAACTGAAAGATATAATAAACCGAAAAAATGTGGATATTATATTGATTTTAACAAAGAGAGATTTATAACTTTTTTATATCAATATGGTAATACATATTCGTCAGCAAAAAATATATCTGATATTAAAGAAAACATAACATATTTAAAAGGGTTATTATTATTGTTTAATGTGAATGGTATTGGTTTAGATAAATTAGATGAAAAAAGTGAATTAAAATTATATAATTCTTTAATCAATGAATTAAAAATAGATGAAAATGGATATAAGGAATATTATTCTGACTTTGATAACATTACTAACTTATTTAAAAAATCTTTAATCAGTGTTAACTATACAGATTTACAAAAATTTTCAAAATTAATCCAAATAGTAAAAAATACTAAAAATGGTAAACAAAAGAAATTAAAGAAAATTCTTACAGAAGGAGAAAGGGTAGGACCTGCTATTATGGATACATCAAGTGATAATGAAGAAGAAAAATCACAGATTGAAAATGAAGACGAAGAGACTGATTCTCTTGATTTAGTAATAAAAAATATTTCTGAAATGTTACCAAGAATTGTTGCGTTACTTGCTATTTTTTCAGACAAAAATAACTATAATTGTGATAAGTTGAATCAATGTTTAGAAATTGCTATATCTAATATTACTGATTTTGGTAATCTTTGCAACTGTGATATTGTTAGAAATTCAAATATTTTATCATGTTATTTTAATTCATCATTTTATAATGAAAAATTATTTGTTTTACTTACGATGATTCGTGAATTATTAAACAATCCAGAAAATAGACAATTAAATGATTCAACAAATTTTATATATAATAATATAATAGGAATGACTAAAAGAGATAAACCGTTAATTATAACGATGAGTCCTGAAGAAATACAAAAAACTATTGAAAAATATCTACCTGTTCGTGAAGAAAAAAAAAATAAAAATGGCGAAGTTTTTACACCAATCAAATTAATTGAAGAAATGTTATCTAAATTACCTCCTAGTGTCTGGACTAATCCTGAATTAAAATGGCTTGATCCAGCAAACGGTATTGGTAATTTTCCTATGGTTGTCTATAGTAAGCTTTTAAAAGAATTACCTGAAAATTATGATGGTGAAAATGGTTCTTATTCAACCCTTGATGGTAAAAAGAAACATATTATAGAAAAAATGCTTTACATGAATGAGTTAGATCCAGCAAATGTAAAAATATCCAGAAGAATATTTGGTAAAAAAGCTAATATTTGTTGTTCTGACTTTATTAAAGGATTTGATAATTGTGTTAAACATTTTGGTATAAGTAAATTTGATATAATAATGGGTAATCCTCCTTACAACGCAACTTCTACTGGTAGAAGTGGAGAAAAACATTTAGATGATGCTTTTATTAACGAATCACTATTAAATTATCTTAATAATAATGGATACTTGTTATTTGTAACAAAAACTAATTGGAGGTCTATTAATTCATCTGTATATGAAAATGTTATTGATAAACAAATAGTTTATATTAAAACCTATGATTTCAAAAATAAACCTTTTAGTGAAAATTTAATTCCTTGTTATTATTTAATTAAAAATTCTCCAAAAACAAAAGAAACTATATTTGAATATCTTGATGAAACCGAAAAAAATAATATAATAAAAGGAATGAATATATATTTTTTATATAGACCATATATTAATTATTTAGATAAACTTAAAAAACAATATGGTAATTTAAGCTCAATAACACGTAAAAAGAAAGAAAGCGGTTCTGAATATTTATTAATAAGCTTTTCAACTCCAGAAGTTTTAATAGAAAGAACTGTTCCAAAAGGAGATCGTTATTATGTAATTACAAATCCCAATAAATTAATGAAATTTTTCTTTCAAAGCAATATATATAAGGAATTACGTGAATTAGGGAGATTTTCTGGTTTTAGCACGCCGAAAGACTTATTTTATGATATTCCTGATTTTAATAATATTACAAAAAGTGATGAACAAAATGAAGTTTTACAAATGTTGGGCAAATATAATAATCCTAAATTAACAGGAATAAAAATCAAAAATTTTATCACAAAAAAACATAGAGAGAAAAAACAAAAAACTCAAAAAAATTCAAAAGGAGGTAAAATAGGTACACGAAAACAATCACATTTAAAAAAAACCAGAAAAGCTTATTTTTCAATTTTTTAATTTAGTTTTTTATTAATTTAAAAAAAAATTGAAATAAATAAAATACTTAAATATATTTTAAATAATATAAAATGGAGTTCACTATTCAAAATAATTTTGATGATTCAATTTCTGTTATTTCAGACGTAACAGATTCTGATAATAACACAATATCATCTTTAGATATCGAAAATAAAATAAATGAAATATATTGTATTTTAAATAATGAACTAAATAAACTAAATTTAGACAGCTTAAAAGAAAAGGCAAAGGAATTAGGAGTTACAGGTTTATCTAAGTTAAAAAAACCTGAAATTATACAGTTATTGGAAGCGGAATTTAAAAAATTACTTCCAATTTTGAAAGAAAAAAAACTTAACGAATTAAAAAATGTATGCAAGGCAATTGGTATTAAAGGTCTTGCTGGTTATAAAAAAGAAGGATTAATATATCAAATATTAAAATCATATTCTACAAATTTAAAATTTAAATTGGAAAATAATATAATATCTAATGAAAAAGAAGAAGTATTTGTTGAAAATCAACCAATTAGCTTAATTGAACAACTTAAAAAACAAAAAGATGAGATTGAACTTAAAATGAAAGAAGAAACAAAAAGACAAGAAGAAGAAAAAAAACGTATAGAAGATGAAGAGAGAAAAATTAAAGAAGAGGAAGAAAAAAAACGTATAGAAGAAGAAAAAAAAGAAGCAAAGAAGAAAAAACAAAGTATCCCCAAAAATGTGCGTGTTATTATATGGAATCATTATATTGGCGAAGATATAATTAAACATAAATGCTTATGCTGTAAAAAAGTTACTATAACAAATACTAATTTTGAAGTCGGCCACGTAATTAGTGAAAAAAATGGAGGAACTCATGAAATAAATAATTTAAGACCTATATGTTTTGCTTGTAATCATTCTATGGGTTCTGAGAATATGATAGAATTTGTTGTTAAATATGGTCTGTATATTGGTTAGAAAATATTAATTTAAATAATTTTATAAATGTAAAAATATATAAAAATTTTGTATTTTAATTTATTTTTTATTACTTTTACTTTTTTATTAGTTTTATTTTCTTAGTTTTTTATTGATAGGTTACATCACATCAATTTTTTATATTTTTATTCATATAACTATCATAATCAAACGGGTCTTCAAATTTATCAAAATAATACCACGAAAATGGCATAATATTTTTAATATAATAACATCTTCTCATTTTTGTATAAACCCAATTATGGTCATTTTCATAAGTTTCTATTTCATCCTTTATCAACTTACCTACAGGACACTGTAAATAAAGGAAAATAATACTAATAATTTCTTTTGGTAGAATAGTTAAATCCATTTTATTATATTACTATTAATATCACTATGATTTAAGTAATTCAATTTTATTTAAAAGTACATATATGTGAATTATTTAAAGTTTATTTTTATATTAATAAATATAAATATGTCATATGTATATTTATTGGTTTCAACAAAAGGAAATACTTATGTAGGTGCTACTGTAGATTTAAATCGTCGCCTTAGACAACATAATAAGGAAATAAAAGGTGGAGCTCACGCTACTGGAATAAAAGTATCACAAGGTGAAACATGGATAAGAGCAGCCCATGTATCCGGTTTTCCTGATTGGCAAGCAACCTTACAATTTGAATGGCGTTGGAAACATTTATCAAGAAAATATTCAATTAAAATGGAACCTCTAGAGAGAAGGATGATGGCATTAAAAGACCTATTGAATTTAACACAATCAACATCAAAAGCTTTACCGTACTCAGTATGGCCATCTCCACCGGTAGTCCATTTAGAAACAGATGAAGCCAATAAATATGAACATTTATTTTCTAAGTAACCTTTTCATTACATTTATTTCATCAGTTTGTGTTTGTATTATATTTTTTGCTAACTTAGCAACATCATACGAATCAGTCTTTTTTAAAATTTCTTCACTTGTTAATAGTGCCATCGAATGATGTTCAATCATACCTTCTAAATATTGTTTATCTTTTATAGCTATTTGCTTTCTATATAAATATACAAAAGCAGAAATAAATACAAATAAGCTGATGTACCAATATAGACTAAATACGTGATAAGAATGGTCATGCATCATTACTTCAAGTAATATCATAAATAAAGCCATTATAGTTGCTATATAAGCCTTGCCTATGTTATTAGTTATATATCTATATTTATTTACCATAATTGGTGACATCAAAAAATACTGAATAATAAAACTTCCTACAAACATAGTAATTATAGTGTGTGTGATTTTCATATTATATAATAATAACTTATTATAATAACTTAAAATATTATATTTATAATAACTAAATATGAATGAAACTACAGAAAATTATATATCAGCTGTAAATTCTCTTCGTTCTGATATTAAAAACAGTCTGAACGCATCATTAATAAACAACATAGAAGATGATATAAAAATAAATAATGACGAAACTTATTTTTATAGTTATTTATACTGCACCTTATTTGTAATTATATTAGCATTTATATTGATAGTATTTTTTTTAATATTAAATGTAAAATAAATTAAAAAGAAAAAAATATTATATGTAATGACAACTTTAATATCATATGTTATGATTGGGTTTGGTATATTTATGACAATTTGTGGGTTATTTTTGGTTACAGTAGGGTTTTCAGTAGGCTATAAATCGTCCCTAATATCTATTTAATACGTCTAGTCCTAACCCGTTTATTTACTTTTCGTAGTGTCTTTTTTTTAGTGCTTTTTTTTTCGCATTTTTCTATGAAATTTTGAATACTTTCTTTTTCTTTTAAAATCTGGTCAACAATATCACGGAAATAATGGCGAAATTCAGGTCGCATTTTTTTAAGTTCATCAACACAAATCCATCTAATTTCTGCTTTTTCAAATATTTTAGTTGTTTTAATAACACTAGGGTCAAGACGTTTTTGAAGAAAACGTTGATTATTATTATAATAAAGCGGTAACCATTCATTATATTTAAAAGGAAAAATATGCATGCGGTATGGTTTGTGACCACTATTGTTAATTTCGATATTATATGTTCCACATTTATTCAACATTTTGCGTATATCTGATTCGTTACCTAAAAACCCAGTTAATTCTTCTTCAGCCTCTCTAACTGCGGTCTCAAAAAAGGTTTCGTTATTGTCTGTTCCACCACCAAAATCAGAAAACCCTGGAGCGGAATCTTCATATTTATTTTCTTTACCAAATAAAAAATAAAGTTTTCCATCATGTATAGTTGTTGGTAATATACCTGCTCCCATTATAATAAATAATAATATTATTTTATTATATGAATAAAACAAGGAAACATAAAATTAAAAAGGATAAAAAAAGTAAAACAACTAGACATTATTTAAAAAAATTATTATTAATACCAAACTCAACACCCCCTAAAATACGTAAATTAAGTAATAAAATTAGTAAGGCATTAAAAAAAGACTCTTACTCTCCAACAATTAATGAAAAATTAGTAACTTTAAAATCAATTGAACGCAACGATTTAATAGAATGTAATACAGACAAAGCATATAAGCTTAAAGAACCATTACAGATTGGTATTCCAAAAACAGGTAAATGTGAATATTACTATACACCAGAGGCCAAACAATTTTTATTATATAATTTAGCCGCTAATAAACATATTGACACGAAGAAAATTATTCCACCGATTCAAGCACAATCAAATTGCTGGTTTAATGCCATGTTTGTAACATTTTTTGTAAGCGATAAAGGTCGTAAATTCTTTCAATTTTTACGTCAACTTATGATTGAAGGTAAACAGCAAAACGGAACCATAATTCCTAGTAGCCTAAGAGATGCTTTTGCTCTACTTAATTTTGGTGTAGATGCTTGTTTAACAGGTAATGAATTTGCCTACAAATTAAATACCAATAGTATAATACGTCTTATTTATAAAAGTATTCCTAACTCTTATAAGACCAAATATCCTTATATTGTGGATATTGATGAACCAGGAAACCCTTTATTATACTATATTAGTATTATTAACTATTTAAAGGATAGTTCAATACAATTATTATTTATAAGAGATGCTAAGAGTGAATGGAAAGAAAAAGTTATTGAATCTATTGTTAAAACTACAAAATTTCCACATATTATTGTTCTAGAGGTATATGATGAAGATGCCAGTAAATTTAATAAAAAACCTATATTATTTTCTGTAAAGAATGCGAAATATCAAATAGACAGTTCCGTAGTAAGAGATGTTTCCAAGCAACATTTTTGTTCTACAATAACGTGTGAAGGTAAAGAGATGGGTTATGATGGTATGAGTTTTCATCGTTTAGTGCCTTTATCATGGAAAAATAAATTGAATAGTAATATCGATTGGGAATTTGAGGGAACTACAGATTATGATGGTAAACATTTAAAATGGAATTTCACAAAAAGTTATCAGTTACTTATATATTATCGTGTCCAATAGCAGAATGTTGACGATTATAAGCAAATAATATATAAAATGTGTTTGGATTATTAATATGACCATCGCTACTTCTATGTTTTTTGAGACAACAATAAATACCACATTCATTATTATTTAAGTCACCATTTGTAAGACGATAACCCACACTAAATTTATCAAAATAACCCTTAAATCTATAATTTTCAGGGCTATTTCCTTCTTTATAACATCTAAATTCAGTAAGTTTAAAATTACTTAAATTAATTGTATAATCAGTATTTTTGTCATACTTTATAATAGAAGATTCATTAATAGCTTCTATTAAATTTTTCATAAATTCTGTCTTTTCCTCGGGACTACGTAAATCCTTTTCCATGATTTGTTTCATTTTTCTAACATATTCACAAGAATCATCCTCAATTTTAAATTGAACAGGAATAGAATAGGTAATAACATTATCATTTCTACTGTCTGATGATCCAGATAATACAGAATTTGAATATTCAAAAGCGTACTCACTTTCATCTGGATTATCAATTAGGTCTTGAACTATGTCATCATTTAGATTTTCATAATCAATGGCATCATCAATGCCTTTTTTATTACTAATAATAAATTTTTCTACAGTACGCTTAGTTAATCCAGTAAATTTTTCTAGTAAGAAACAACCTCTTAATAGAAACTGGTAATGTTTTTCTTCATTTAAAATACAACCAGGCAATAGTATAGTTGATCTAAGATATCCATAATCACTATTTACAAAGGTATTAGATTCTCCAAGTGATTGATAGTTTCCAAATATTATTACTGGTCTATTAAGCAAATTTTTACGTTTTAGCCAGTTATACAATATTTCATTAAATTCTTTTGATTTTTCTTCTGTAGTTGAATCCTTGTTAATAACACTTGATTTTATTTTTGAATCGATAGAACTTCTATATTTATAATTTATATCACTATTATATAAACCAATAACTACAGGTTCATAATCTTTTATTACCGCATATTTCATTAGCATTTCAGTTATAATTTTTCTACAAGGTGTTATCATTATATGATAATTAGCTTCATCTTTTTTAAAAATTTTTGTACTACTTTCTTCAATCTCATTATCATCTATTTGACGTTCAAATTGAAGCTCTTGATTATCCAATATCTTTTTGGCAGTATTTAAAGCTAGTTTTTCGTTACCACATAAAAACACCGGACAAGCATTTACATAGCCTAAATTATCATAATCTTTAGTAGGATAATGTTTTTTAAACAATTCTTGTGATATGGAATTATCATATTCAGTAGGTTCATATATATCTTCTATTACAATTTGTGTTGCGTCTTTAATCGAACTATAATTTAAATCATCACTTTTAATACGGCTTTTTGCTAAGTCATCATTCACATAATTTAATTTATTTTTATCAATATTTTCTTTAATCCATAAAGGATTAGTAGGATCGTCAATTGGTTTTTTAGAAGCTGTAATTGGTATAAACTCTTCAACAAAATCATAAATTAACATATTTTCTACAAATCCTCTATAAATAGGAACACCATACATATCGTTATGTGCCTCATCATATTGAACAACAATTTTTTTTCTCAAATGAGAGTTAAATATTGGTTGATAATATTTATTAATTAATTCACATACGTCATCAACTCTTGTTTTATTAGCACAAACAAAGATAACTTTATATCCATTATTATTACTACAAATTTTATTCCAAGCCTGTGACAAATTTTTACAGTGCGTTGCGTTACCATTTAAATCATTAAATTCTGAACTAATTACTATTATTTGATTTTTTAGGTCAGTTAAACCATTTTTATTCATTAGATTTATACATCTTGTTGTCCATTGCTTATTTGCTAATAAAGTATTTTTAGTGATTGCTATAGATATAAAACCTTTTTTCATATCCATAATTATTTTTGTACAAGAAATTTCTGTTTTAGCACATTGACCGTGTTTAAATAATCCTCTTATTTTTTTACCTAAATTCTGGTATAAATATTTTTTAAATTCTTCATTTCTTCTGAATCGTAAAAATTCAGGGTAATCAAATAATTTATGAATAAGGCAAAATTTTCCTTTTGATAAATAAGGAAATTTTTCTTTAAAAGTTTTCAAAAGTGATTTATCTTTTTCTTTCTTAATTTTTTCATAATCTTCACTATTTTTTTTGTGAAAAGTCATATAAGTATCAATGAATTCTTCCATTAAAGAATTCATTAAAACAATATCTAATTGATGTTCTTCGTAGATCATTTTAAGGATTGTATGAATATTACATTCTTTTATCTTTATATTCTTTATTCAATTTTTTTTAATAAGTTATTTAATTTTGATGGATTCATAAAATTAATACATATTCAATATTAGATCTGCTATTTTTTTTCCTCCAGTAGAAGATGGTTCAATTCCAAAAGAAAAATCATCATTTTGAGTTAAATGACTACTTATTCTCAATACACCATAAATATTATTTTTAGGATTTTTAGCAAAAGCATATATCATTTCATTCCACTCTTTAATTATGTGGTGAAATTGTTTATACTTTAAATTATCAGGATAATAAATATCTAATAAAACTATATTGGCTTTGGGTAATCTAGTTTGAATACTTTTTACAAGTTTTTTATAAGATTCAAACATAGTTTGCAAAATACTTGTATTTGTACTATCTTGATTTTCATCGACATAGTGGATTAATATATCGTTTCCACCAGCAGAGAGAAAAATAATAGTATTTGGTGTGTTAAATTCAATAGGTATATTATTTACTTGAAAATGTACATCTGTTATTTTAGAATGATCTTCAGCATAACATTTTAACTGCTTATTGCTTTCAATAATTAAGCTCTCTATACTTTTACCATCAGAAACATATTCGTTATTTTTTAATATACTGTCACCCAATAAAATATATGTTTTATTGCCCTTAAATCCTTCTAGAGAATTATATGTGTTATAATATGAAATAATGACAATAAAAGTTAACAGAATAAATATATATAAATAAAAATACTTCATATATATTTATTATATAATTATGTAATAGTGTAATTAATTGAAGCAGAATAATTTAAATTTCCATTATAACTTTGATTTGTGGGTGGACTAAAATTACCATTATATAAGTTAACTACTTGAACAGCATAATTTCCAGAAATAGCATTTGAAGGAACAACAAAAGATAAATTGAATGAACTATAATAAATAACAGGTAAATATCCGTAACTTCCAAATTTAATAAATGTTGTATTATTTGGTAAAAAATTTGAACCTGTTATATAAACTAATGAATATGTTCCAGCAGGACTCGTGTCAACAGATAGTCCGCTAAGAATAGGTGTAAAACTAGGATAAAATCCATTAAATTTTCTACATTTCCTGCTAGTTTTTGGTGTAATAGAGATTGTTTGGTTTGTATAAAATTGTGAATATAAATATTGGTCTGATGATGGATTTGTTCCGTAACCTTTTCCAGCACATGCCATTTATAATACCAGTTTATTTTAAATTCGTATTTTAAAAATATTGTTTAAATAGGTGCGTTATCATCGGGTCTCTCTCTAATTCTACCTTTAATCTTATCCATAGCTAACTGATAGACAAAGTAACCAAATGCGGAACCTATTATTGCGCCTGCTATTAATTGTAATAAAGAGTGATAATTTGAACTATACCTTTGGTAACATGTTAATAAAGTGCTCGCTAAATACAAATACACCGTATTATTGTGTTTAGTAGATAAATAGATAAAAACAGTTGAAAAAAATGAAGATTGAGCGTGACCAGAAGGCATACCAAAAATATTAAATGGTATTCCATTTGAATAAAATTGTTCTTTTGTATGCATAGTAGCTAATTTGATATTTTTACTATCAAATAGTGGTCTAGGCATTTGTAAAATTCCTTTTAAAATTAAATTGATGATTGAATTTGTAAAAATACCAACTGTATAATAGAAAAATAAATTATTATTATTCCATAGAAGATACCAAGTAAAAAGAATAAGAATTATTGGACCGTATACTCCTAATTCATATAATATATTCATTTATATTATATAATAATACTATTTAATATTGATATAAGCATTCGGCAACTATTGTTACACACCAGTCATTACCATTCAAATTTAAAATATTTCCTTTATCGTCTAATAATTTTACTGCTAATCTATCAATATTAACTGGTCCAAAATATGTTCTAGAACTATCTTGTAATGAACCACTAAAATCAACTAATAAAGAACCAGTAGGAACACCTGTAGATGTTTTAACAGGAACGATAGCTAAAATATCTGATGATGTTGGAGCTTTTGCTAAAAAATTTGTAAGGTTATTGTTATTATTATTAATTGAGTTAATTGTGTAAATCTGAGCATTTGTTAATGTTCTCGGAGCACTTGGTAATACAACTTGTGTGCCAGTATAATCATTTTCATATTTTCCAGCTATTAAAAGTCCATTTTGTGCTTGATTACTCGTATTTACATAATTACCAGGAGTAAATGGACCACTACCAGCATCAAAAGACTGAGCATTAAATAATGATTGTCCAACAACTCCGCCTATTATTTGATTTAAATTTGTAGATGACTGTCCTGGTTGTGAACATGTATAAGGAATATCAGGTGAATAATATGATGGTATTTTTAATGTATTTGTAAATTGTGATATAGAGACTAAAGAATTATTTATATGATTTTGATTATAATCATCAATTACTAATATTAAGTATTTTGTACCATTTAAATCAAGTATTGCTGAAGCTGAATTTCCATTTTCTTCAACATTCAAATATGGTAATCTATAACCCATTATCCAGCCTAAAGTACTATTAAAATAATGATTACTTTTCGTTGCACAATTAATATTACACTGTAAAGTTGCTGTAAAATCAAAAAAAATAATTTGTGTAGTTCCAGATACAGTAAATGTATTTGTTGGGTTATTTGGATCTTGCCATACTGCGCCAAATAAATACATAGATATAATACCGCTATTTTGATTAAAATTTACTGGAACAGTAACACCGGTAACTGGTGGAAATGATATAAATCCAGCAGTAGTAAATGATGTGTTTAAAGTAGTCTGAAATACAGTTTGATTATAATTGCCTGGTGGGACTGATATCGAGACATAATTATTACTATCCGGGTCATATATCCAAAAACATGTATTTCCATACGCTGTATCAATAGCATACCAACTAAAAGGAATCTGATAAGAATATAAACTTAAGCTTAATGTATTTTTAAGCGTATCAGATAAATCACAAGTATAATTTGTAGATGTTGAATCAATACCGCTTGTGTATTGTCTAAATTGACTGTCTAAATTAAG
>Ga0214923_10005040_pt1 | contig 15569 bp, 15 predicted proteins | sample LL1510_MetaG_FD_177993 | JGI IMG/M metagenome (GOLD analysis project Ga0214923, IMG submission 177993) | Freshwater microbial communities from Lake Lanier, Atlanta, Georgia, United States - LL-1510 | ecosystem: Environmental > Aquatic > Freshwater > Lake | place: USA: Georgia | collected...
AATAAAAAACAAAAGCCAAATGATTTTTTCTTGATTGTTTAATTTTTGATAATTTGTAAGCATAATTATTTTACATTATAAAAAATATTGTGTAAAGCTAGCAAATAACCATATTCTTGGCAACCTGCAATAGTAGCATTTACTACCTTGCTTATAAAAGAATGATGGCGAAAACTTTCGCGTTGATAAATATTAGATAAATGCACTTCTATTTTATAGCCAGCAAATATTTCGAGGGCATCGGCAATAGCCACAGAAGTATGAGTATAGCCAGCGGGGTTGATAATTAGAGCTTGTGCTTTGCTGTTTATGGCTTGGTGAATTTGGTTAATTATTTCGCCTTCGTGGTTAGATTGAAAAAAATCGAGATCTATGTTAAGTTTACTAGCTAACTCAGAGCATTGTTTTTTGATGCTTTCTAGGTTAGTGTTGCCATAAATTTGGCTATTTCTTAAATGCAATAAATTAAGATTGGGACCATTGATAATAAAGGTTTTAATCATATTTTTGGTGATTATTGTTTATTTTAACAAAAAAGAAAGCGGTAATAAAGATTGAAAAAAAATAAGTGACACCAATTATTGCTAAAGTGAGCCAAGGCTTAGTGATAAGCCCAATAATGATGGAGCCAATAATTACCAAAGTGAGAGGAATATTTTTATTTTTGATAGGAATTTTTTTAATAGAAATAGTTGGCACTTTGCTTGCCATAAGGGCGGCGATAAACATAACATAGCAAATTACTAAAATTTGATTGCAATAAAAACCTTCACCAAATTCAAACAATAAAACCATAGGCAATGTTGCTAATGCTGCACCAACAGGCGAGGGGATGCCTTTAAAAAAATATTTTTCTAAAATTGGGTTGATTGCTTCTTTGCTACTATCGACATTAAATCGAGCTAGCCTGATGGCTGTGCAAACTGCAAAAAACAGCACCATCGCCCAATCAAGGCCATAAATTTCGCCGTATGAGTTAAGCCAAAAGTAAATAATAAAACTCGGCACAATGCCAAAATTAACAAAATCGGCTAAAGAATCGAGCTGAGCCCCAAAATCAGAAGTTGAGTTAAAAAATCGAGCCAATCTGCCATCGACTCCATCAAGCACTCCTGCAATAATTAACAAACTTACCGCATTTAAATACTGCCCTGCAAAAGAAAAGCGAATTGCAGTAAGAGCTAAGCAAAGAGCGGTGAGAGTTACTATATTTGGCAACAGCCTAAATAAAGGAGAAAAGCTTTTTTTGGTGGTATTTTTGCTTTTTTTCATATGTAATTTAAACTTTACTTTCAAAAAAAATATTGGTATTATTTATGTAGGCTACATAAAATACTATTGCCTAACAAATTATATTGCAATTAAAATTTAACTTTATTTATTTACCAATGTCTTACCAAGAACTTGCTAATTGTCTTCGTTTTTTAGCTATCGATGCTGTTGAAAAAGCTAACTCTGGCCACCCTGGTATGCCGATGGGCATGGCCGATGTTGCTACTGTTTTGTTTGCTGATGTGTTAAAATTTTACCCAAACCAACCAAAATGGCCAAACCGCGATCGTTTTGTGCTTTCGGCAGGGCATGGTTCGATGTTGCTTTATGGTTTGCTTTATTTAACTGGCTACCCCGATATTAAGCTTAGTGATTTACAAAATTTTCGTCAGCTACACAGTAAATGCGCAGGGCACCCCGAATTTGGCGAACTCTTAGGTATCGAAACCACCACAGGTCCTTTGGGGCAAGGTGTAGCAACTGCGGTTGGCATGGCGATTGCCCAAAAAATTTTGCAACAAAAATTCGGTGCCGAATTTAGTGATTTGTTTGAGCATAAAATTTATGCTTTGGTAGGCGATGGTTGCCTGATGGAAGGTGTAGCTCTTGAAGCCTTATCTTTGGCAGGGCATTTGGGCTTAAATAACTTGGTGGTGCTTTGGGATAATAACTCAATTTCTATCGATGGTAAAACTAGTTTGGCAGTTTCAGAAAATATTCACCTAAAAATGCAGGCAATGGGCTTTTTAACTCATAGTGCTAATGGTCACGATTTGGGCGAAATCAAGCAAGCTTTTGCCAAAACTTCGGCAAGCACTTTGCCAGTTTTTCTAGATTTTAAAACCACTATCGGCTATGGAGCTAGCCAAAAAGCAGGCACACAGCATGCTCACGGCTCGCCACTTGGGGCAGGTGAAGTTGCTAATGCTCGAAAAAACTTAAATTGGCAATTTGAGCCTTTTGAAATTCCTGCTAATTTAAAGCAAAAATGGCAAGAAATTGGTCAAAAACACTCTCAAACCTATCTAAAATGGCAAGAGAAATACCAGCAATTGCCACAAAATATTCAGCAAGAAATTGATTTTTTACTGCACAAAAAATTTCCGAGCGATTTTTGGCAAAAATTGGCAAATTATCAGCAACAAGCCAAGCAAAACGAGCCTCAAGCCACCCGAAAATCTTCTTGGCAAGTGCTAGAGTTTTTAACCGCTAATCTACCTAATTTACTGGCTGGCTCTGCCGATTTAACCGAGTCGGTTCTTACCAAAACTTCTGTCTCAAAATCTATTACACCTACCGATTTTTCGGGCAATTATTTGCATTATGGAGTTCGAGAGCATGCAATGGCTGCCGTTATGAACGGCTTGGCTTTGCATTCAAATTTTATTCCTTATGCTGGCACTTTTTTGGTGTTTGCCGATTATTGCAAGCCTGCCATTAGGCTTTCTGCTCTAATGAAACAGCAGGTATTTTATATTTTAACCCACGATTCTATTGGTTTGGGCGAAGATGGCCCCACTCATCAACCAATTGAGCAGTTGGCAATGCTACGATCTATTCCAAATTTATTAGTGTTTCGCCCTTGTGATTTAGCCGAAACTATTGCTAGCTATGAGCTGGCTTTAAAAGCCACTTCTAGCCCTTCTGCTTTTATTTTGTCTCGGCAAAACTTACCAGCAATCACGAAATTACAGCCAAATTATCAGCAAGGAGCTTATATTGTTGCCGAAAATGAAGGCGATTCTGCTAAAAAACAGGTTTTGATTTTTGCTTCTGGCTCAGAAGTGCAAATTGCCATGGCGGTTTTTGAAGCCTTAACCAAGCAAAACATTGCTTGCAAAGTGGTTTCGGTGCTGTGTTTTGAATTATTTAAACAGCAAAATCACCAATATCAACAAGCAATTTTACTTAGCAATCAACAGCAAGTAGTAAGAGTGGCAATTGAAGCGGGTAGCTCTTTTGGTTGGCATCAATTTATTGGCATCGATGGCATTTTTGTAGGCATCGATAGTTTTGGCGCTTCGGCAAAAGCTTCTGATTTATTTAAGCACTTTAACATTACCGCCGAATATGCTTTGCAACAAATTTTGGCAAAACTATAAACACTATGAAAATCTTGCATCTTATTAGTAAAATTGGCTCTTATACTATTTCAAATATTGCCAAGCTCGGCGAAATAATTTTATTTGCAGGCAAGGCTTTGTGGCACTGCTTTAAACCGCCATTTTACCCAAGCTTGATTGCCAAACAAATTTTGCAAATCGGTTATTTTTCGTTGCCTGTGGTGGGGCTTACGGCAATTTTTTCGGGGGCGGTGTTGGCCTTGCAAAGTTATTCGGGCTTTTCAAGGTTTAATGCCGAAAGCACTATCGCTACTGTGGTGGTGCTTTCTATCACTCGAGAGCTAGGGCCGGTGCTTGCAGGGCTTATGGTGGCAGGCAGGGTTTCGGCATCTATTGCGGCTGAAATTGGCACCATGAAAGTAACCGAGCAAATTGATGCTTTAAAAACACTTTCTACCAATCCTTTTAACTATTTAATTGCTCCTAGAGTTTTGGCTGCGGTAATTATGATGCCTTTTTTGGTGCTGGTTGCCGATATTATTGGGGTGATGGGCGGTTATTTGGTAAGTGTGCATAATTTACATTTTTCGCCCAATGCTTATTTGGTAAATACTTTTAAATATCTCGAGCCAATTGATGTTATTTCGGGCTTGGTAAAAGCAGGAGTTTTTGGTTTTATTATTGCTATTATGGGCTGTTGTTTTGGCTATAATTCTGGCCGAGGAGCCGAAGGTGTAGGCTTTGCCACCACTAATGCTGTGGTTTCGGCCTCTATTTTTATTTTGTTGTTTAACTACATCATTACTGGCTGGTTTTTTGCTTAATCTTTAATTTTTAACTTATGCTAAAAAAAATTACTTTTCATAACTCAACGGTGTCAATAAAAAATTCCAATTTTTAAAAAAATAGGTTTTTTTGCTAGATTTTTACTTTATCATTAATAAAATACCAATTTCATTAATATTAATCAAAAACCAACAGTCGCATTATAAACAACTCACCAAGTATAAATATGTCAACACAAATAATTTTCGAATTTGAATTGCCAGACAAAAACTCATCTCAAGCAAAATTTATTGCTAAACCTAACAAAAAAAATTACGATAAACCAAGATTAGTAAGTTTATTTTCTGGGGCAGGTGGAATGGATTTAGGTTTTAAGCAGGCAGGTTTTGATATTGTTTTTGCCAATGATTTTGATAAAGATGCTTGTGAAACATACAAAACAAATATCGATGATAATATTTTGCATTGTGATATTTCTGCTATTAAAAATGAAAACATACCAAAAAATATTGATGTTTTGATTGGCGGTTTTCCTTGTCAGGGGTTTTCAATTGCTAACAAAAACAGAAGCATCAACGATTCTAGAAATTCACTTTATAAAGAGATGATTAGGTTTATTAAAATTGCCAATCCAAAAATTATTGTTGCCGAAAATGTTAAGGGTATTTTATCTTTAGGAGGTGGTTTGGTTTTTTTACAAATCAAAAAAGATTTAGAAAGCTTAAATTATAAAGTTGATCATTTTTTAATAAATACAGCTCATTATGGTGTGCCACAACAAAGAGAGCGAGTGATTATTATGGCAAATAAAATCGGCACTAGAAATCTTTTACCAAAACCAACCCACAATAACAATAATGCCATAACCACCCAACAAGCAATTGGTGAGCTTGCAAGTATTGAAATTACAAATAATATTATAAATTTAAATGGTAAAAAAATTTATAATCATTATGCTTCAACAAATGTGCATGATAAATTTTGGGGCAGAAAGCATCCAGTAAAACAAGAAGATATTTGTGATTATCTAAAAGAGTGGCGTAAAAAAGCAGGAATTTCAACTAAAAAAATTGATGATATTTTTGGCTATAAGCATACAGCGGGTCATTGGTTTAGAAAAGACAATAACTCTGGTAGTATTCCAAAACCAAGTGATTGGTGGAGGTTAAAAGAAATATTAAAATTTGATGATAAATTCGATATACAAGTTACAGAATTAGAAGAAAAACAAATTGTTTTCGAACAATCTTTAAGAATTACCAACTGGAACAAGCCAAGTGATACAATTACTGCAACAAGCCCAGAAATACATATTAATAAAGAAAGAAGGCTTTCTGCTCGAGAGTGTGCAAGAATACAAACATTTCCAGATAATTTTATTTTTACAGGAAGTTTAAATAGTATGTATAGACAAATTGGTAATGCGGTTCCTGTAAAATTTGCAAATATTTTAGCAAAAGAAGTTTTAAAAATGTTATATGGAAAATAATGAATTAATTTTATTAGAAAAATTAGAATATAAATATTTAATAAAATATTATCATTTTTTGAAATTTACACAAGATGAAATATTAAAAGGCCTTGATAGTAAAAATACAATAAAAGATGATTGGTTTCACAAATGGAATACCATTGAAAAGGAAAAGAAAATATCTGATTTTAACACTGGTGCAGAACGTGTAATTTATGCCTTGATTAATTCAAAAGGTATTGGAACTCCTAATTCTTGCCCTGTTGGTAGTGATTTAATGTTTGAAGTTGATGATGCTTTTATTCATATCGATTTAAAAACTGTGCAATCAAGCAATATTGGTGATTTTACAAGCAGTATTTTTGTTGGCAATAATCAAATTAGTTATAATTCGCCATATATTGTTAATAATCAGCAACGGCAATTTAATGGTGCAAACTTACCTTTTTATTATAAAAAAGATCACAAGAAAAAATATTGTTTAACTTATTTTTTAAGTATTTTACATGATAGCGAAACATTTGAAACACTATGTATTTACATAACTTGCTTTCCTAATGGTTTGTTGCAACCTGTTTATCAGGGTAATGTTTTTAATGCAGGAAAAAATCCAGATAAAGTAAGATATAATATTAAATATTGCAAAAATTTTAAATTAATCGATAACAAAAGAATTTTAATTATTTATTTAAATGAAAATATCAAAAATGATTATCAGAAAAAATTAAAATTCTTATATGAGTGTTATGAAGCACAAAATAAATTATAATATCAACATTTATCAACCAATGACCAACATTAAAAATATCAGAAATTTTTCTATTGTAGCCCATATCGATCACGGTAAATCAACCTTGTCTGATCGGCTAATTCAAGAATGCGGAGCAATCGAAGAGCGAGAAATGACTTCACAAATTCTTGATTCAATGGATATCGAAAAAGAACGAGGCATCACCATCAAAGCTCAAACCGTGAGATTAAATTACAAAGCCGATAACGGCGAAACCTATATGCTAAACCTGATGGATACCCCCGGGCATGTTGATTTTGGCTACGAGGTAAGCAGATGTTTGGCGGCTTGTGAAGGCTCAATTTTAGTGGTAGATTCTACCCAAGGAGTAGAGGCTCAAACCTTGGCAAATGTATATCAGGCAATAGATAACAATCACGAAATTGTGCCAGTTTTAAACAAAATAGATTTGCCAGCTTCCGACCCTGAAACTGTTAAAAAACAAATCGAAGAAGTGATTGGCATTGATGCTTCAGAAGCAATTTTGGTTTCGGCTAAAACTGGAGTGGGAATTCACGAAACTTTAGAGGCGGTGGTGCATAAATTACCTGCTCCAAAAGGCAATTTACAGGGCGATTTTAAAGCCTTGCTAATTGATAGTTGGTACGATCAATATTTAGGTGTGATTGTGTTGGTTCGGGTGATTGATGGAGTGTTAAAAAAAGGGCAAAAAATTAAAATGTTGGCGGCCAATGCGGTTTATCAGGTTGATTCGGTGGGTTTTTTTACTCCTAAAAAAATTTTTTGTGAGCAGTTAAATGCAGGCGAGGTTGGTTTTATCAATGCTCAAATCAAACAAGTGGCCGATTGCAAGGTGGGCGATACTATTGTTTATCATAACAATGAAACCGCTGTTGCTCTGCCTGGGTTTAAACAAAATCAGCCTGTGGTTTTTTGCGGAATTTACCCCATCGATGCTTCAGATTTCGAAAAATTTCGCGATGCTTTGGCAAAATTGCATTTAAACGATTCTAGCTTTGAGTATGCTCCAGAAAGCTCTTCGGCTCTTGGTTATGGCTTTCGTTGTGGGTTTTTAGGCTTGTTGCACCTCGAAATTATTCAAGAAAGGCTTGAGCGAGAATTTGACCTCGATTTAATCACCACCGCTCCTTCGGTGGTTTATAAAATTCATCTACGAAACAGCGAAATTCTTGAAATTCACAGTGCTGCCGAAATGCCCGACCCTGTAAAAATCGAAAAAATGGAAGAACCATGGATCAGAGCAACCATAATGACTCCCGATGCCTATTTAGGGGCGGTGCTTGATTTATGCACTCAAAAAAGAGGAATTCAAAAAGAGCTCACTTATGTAGGTGAAAGGGCAATGCTGATTTACAAATTACCGCTCAATGAAATTGTTTATGATTTTTATGATAGGCTAAAATCTTGCTCAAAAGGCTATGCTAGCTTCGATTGGCAACTCGATGGCTACCAAGAAAGCCAGCTAGCCAAACTTAGTATTTTGGTAAATGCCGAGCCAGTTGATGCTTTGTCTTTTATTACTCACAAAAGTCGAGCCGAAAGCCGAGGCAGGGCAATTTGTATGAAGTTAAAAGATCTCATTCCAAGGCAGATGTTTGCTATTGCTTTGCAAGCCGCAATTGGTGGCAAAATTGTGGCAAGAGAAACTATTTCGGCCATGCGAAAAGATGTAACCGCCAAGTGTTATGGTGGAGATATTTCTCGAAAAAGAAAATTGCTTGATAAGCAAAAAAAAGGTAAGAAAAAAATGAGAGAAATTGGCAATGTAGAAATTCCACAGTCTGCCTTTTTGGCTGCTCTAAAACTCGACGATTAATTTTTGTATCAAAATGAAACAGTGTTATTCGCAAAAAAAAATCAAACTTTGTGGTTTTAATAAACCAGATACCTTGCAGGTAGCTATTGATTGTTTGGTTGATTTTGTGGGCTTGGTTTTTGCCAGTAATTCGGTAAGGTTTGTCAGTGAAAATACAGCTTACGATTTAGCAAAAATTATTCCTACAACTGTGGCAAAAGTAGCGGTGGTGGTTGATTTATCTTTGCCAAAATTGCAAAATATTTATACAGCATATCAGCCAGATTTTTGGCAAGTGCATGGTAATTTTACTTACCAAGATTTACTTTTTTTAAAAAAAATTTTTCCTGCAACTAAAATTATTGCTGCTTTTAATGTAAAAAATGCTGATGATTTAGCAAAAATTAATGATTTTAGCCATATTAGTGATTATTTTTTGCTTGATTCTGCCTCTTCTGGTGAAGGTAAGGTTTTTGATTGGCAAATGCTTGATAAGGCAAATTTTGCCAAGCCACTTATTTTAGCAGGCGGAATCAATTTACATAATTTGCCTTCGGCTTTTCATTTGGCTGATGTTTTTGATATTTCTTCGGGCATCGAAGAAACAAGAGGGGTAAAATCGGCAAAACTAATTGCCGAAACCATGAATTTATTTCAAGATCTATGCAACAAGAACCATCTTTAAACGATTTTATGCAACAGCCAGCTGGTGTTGCAGGAGTTAAAAAAATTATTTTAGTGGCCTCGGCAAAAGGCGGGGTTGGCAAATCTACCGTCGCAGTTAATTTAGCGGTGAGTTTGGCAAAAGAAAATCTCAATGTTGCCTTGGTTGATGCCGATATTTATGGTCCTTCTGTGCCACATTTGCTAAATTTAAACACCAAACCTGTAATGCAAAATAACTTGCTGTTGCCACTTATGACTTATGGGGTTAAATGTATTTCGATTGGCTCGCTTGTCGATGCTAATTCGGCCGGAATTTGGCGAGGCCCGATGATAACCAAAATTTTATATCAATTAATCAGAAGTGTAAATTGGCAGTTTGATAATCAAAAAGTTGATGTGATGGTGGTTGATATGCCTCCTGGCACTGGCGATGTTTATTTAAGTATGGTAGAAAAATTTCCGATTTTTGGGGTGGTGGGGGTTTCTACTCCGCAACAACTGGCGGTGCTTGATTTGATTAGATCTCTTGATTGTTTTGAAAAGCTTAAAATTAATATTTTAGGCTTGGTTGAGAATATGTCTTATTTGTTGAATCAAAATCAAGAAAAACAATTTATTTTTGGTAAAAATACTTTGCAACAATTGGCAAAAAAAAATAATTTAAAAATTCTTGCCGAAATACCGCTTGATATAAATATTAATATCGCTTGTGATTTACAAATTCCAGTTGTAATAAAGTTTCCGCAAACACTGGCTAGCCTTGCTTTCAAACAGGCTTCTGCCAACATTATGAAACTTTTGTAAGAAAAAAGCAAAATTCTTTATAAGAGTTTTGTAAAAAATATAAAATTAGTTGTTGCTTTATTGAAAAAAGATTTTAGCATAAGATACTTAGAAACTTATTTTAATTAATTTTTACACTGAAAAAATATGTCTATCTCAATTACGCAGTTATCTAAAGAGGGTTTAAGCTACGAATTTTATGTTAATATTGCATGGGATTTAATCAATCAAAAAATAGATAAAAGAACAGCCAAAGATCAAGAAAATTTCTCTCTTAATGGTTTTCGTAAAGGGCAGGTTCCGCTTAATATTATCAAAGAAAAAAACTTCACTTTATATCTTAGATCTGAGCTTGAAAAATTAGTCGATAAAACCATCGATAAAATCTTAGACGATAACAAAATTCAGCCAGCTTCGTATCCTAAAACTTACATCGAAAAAGCTAATCCAAATGAAAATGCCGAAATCAAAATTGCTATTGAGGCAATGCCAGAAGTTCCGCAAATAGATCTAACAACAATCAATCTTACTAAATACGAATTAATTTTGCAAAACGATTTAATTGAAACTTTTGTTTCTAAAAATTTAAAAAGTCTTTTAAAGCAAAATAAACAACAACCAGATTATCAAGCAAAAATTGGCGATATAGTTGTTATTGACTATGAAGGTAGGGTAGATGGTCAGCAATTTGAAGATGGTTTGTATAAAAATCAAAAAATTGAGCTTGGTTCTAAAACTTTAGTTGCCAACTTCGAAGATCAAATGATTGGTGCAAAAGAAGGCGATAAGCTTAAAGTGCAAGTTTTGTTTCCTAATGATTATTTTAAACCAAAATATGCTAATAAAAATGGTGATTTTGAGGTTACTGTTAAAGAAGTTTATGCTTATGAAAATCAAGAATTAAACGATGATTTTATCAAAGAAAAATTAGGTTTTGAAAATAAAGAAAAACTCTTTGAAAACACCAAAGAGCAAATGAAAAAAGGCTATGAAATAACCTTGAAAAATATTGTAAAAAAACAATTATTCGATCAGCTCGATGCTCAATATAAAATAGATCTACCAAAATCTTTACTAGAAAATCAGTTAAAAGTTGTTGAAAATCAACAGGGTATCGAAAAATTAACCCCAGAACAAAAAACTAAACTTGCTGAAAGAATGGTTCGTTGTGGCATAATTATTAACGATATTGCCAATAAAAATTCTCTTAAAATTGAAAAAGATGAGTTTAATGCAAAAATTAGCGAAATATTATCTTTTATTCCAAATCAAGAAGAGGCTAAATCTTTTTTAGATGAATTGCAAGAAAATGAAGAAATGGCAAACCAAATCGGTGGATCTATCATCGAAGAAAAAGTTCTCGATTTTATCAGCAAAACGGCCGTTATAACTACTAAACAAATACAAGATAAAGAGGTAGATCAAATTTGGTACGATCTCAATAATAACCCTAATTTCTAAACTATGAACGATTTTCTTAATGCTTTAAAGCTTGTTGCTTTTCCTATTCATAAAGAAGGTTATAAATTTATTATAATTTTTGCTCTTGCTACTGCAATCTTAGCTATGTTTAGTAGTAGTTTGGGTGTGATTGGTTTGGTTCTTACTGCTTGGTGTATTTTCTTTTTCCGCGATCCAGATCGTATTTCTCCTGTTGAAGAAAATGTTCTTATTAGCCCAGCCGATGGCGTAGTAACAAGAGTCGAATATGGTGCCGATGCTCCAGAAGAGCTTGGTTATGGAAATGCTAAATTTAACAAAATCAGTATTTTTCTTAATGTGTTTAATGTTCATGTTAATAGAGTTCCGTTTTCTGGATTGGTAATTAAAGCAATTTATAAACCAGGTAAATTTTATAGTGCTAATGCCGAAGAGGCCAGCTTCGATAATGAAAGAAACTCAATAGTTATTAAAACTACTAGCGGTCATGAAATAATTTTTGTTCAAGTAGCAGGTTTGGTTGCTAGAAGAATAATTTCTGATATTAAAGAAGGTCAAGAAGTTGTTGCTGGTCAGAGATACGGCATTATTCGTTTTGGTAGTAGAGTAGATCTTTATTTGCCAGAAGATATCGAAATAAAATCTTTACTTGGTCAAACCATGATTGGTGGCGAAACGATTATTGCTAAAATTAATCAAAAATAAAGTTTTTATAAAATATGACTTCTGTAAATATTTCGCAACTTATTGCTAAAAAAGAAGAGGCAACAATTGGTGGCGGTCAAAAAAGAATAGATATTCAGCATTCAAAAGGTAAGCTCACAGCTCGAGAAAGAATAGAGGTTTTGCTCGATCCTAATTCTTTTGAAGAATACGGTTTATATGTTGAGCATCGTTGCATAGATTTCAATATGGACGATAAAAAGCACCCTGGAGACGGTGTGGTTACTGGTCATGGCACAATTAATGGGCGATTGGTTTTTATATATAGTCAAGATTTTACAGTAATGGGTGGTTCTTTGGGTGAGGCTCATGCCAAAAAAATCTGCAATATCATCGATAAAGCAATGCAAGCTGGTGCTCCTGTTATTGGTATAAACGATTCTGGCGGTGCCAGAATTCAAGAAGGTGTTGATTCTTTGGCTGGATATGGTGAAATCTTTCAAAGAAACATCGATGCTAGCGGTGTGGTTCCGCAAATATCTTTAATTATGGGTCCTTGTGCTGGTGGGGCGGTTTATTCGCCAGCACTTACCGATTTTATAATTATGGTTGAAAATTCATCTTATATGTTTGTAACTGGTCCAGATGTTGTTAAAACGGTTACTCACGAAACAGTTTCGCAAGAAGATTTAGGAGGAGCTTCTGTGCATGCCGTAAAGAGCGGAGTTGCTCATTTATCATTTAAAACCGAAATCGAGGCTCTTTTACAAACTAGAAGACTGATTAATTTTTTACCACTCTCGAATACTCAAAAACCACCGCAAGTGCCAGTAAACGACAACCCAGATCGTGTTGATGTGGCATTAAATACTTTGGTGCCAGAAAACCCAAACCAGCCTTATAATATGCGAGAATTAATCGAAAAAATACTTGACGAGAGTAATTTTTTAGAAATTCAGCCCAATTATGCTAAAAATATTATTGTTGGCTTTGGTAGAATGGAGGGTTCTACGGTAGGTATTGTTGCCAATCAACCTATGCAATTGGCTGGTTGCCTCGATATTAAAGCTAGCGAAAAAGCTGCGCGCTTTATTAGATTTTGCGATGCTTTTAATATTCCGTTAGTTACTTTTGTTGATGTTCCAGGGTTTTTACCAGGCACCGATCAAGAGCATAACGGTATAATCAAGCATGGTGCAAAATTACTTTATGCTTACGGCGAAGCTACTGTGCCCAAAATTACTATCGTTATTCGTAAAGCTTATGGTGGTGCTTATATTGTTATGAATTCTAAACATCTAAAAGGCGATGTTAATTATGCTTGGGCCAATGCTGAAATTGCGGTAATGGGGCCAGATGGTGCAGTTGAAATTATTTTTCGCGAAGATGCTAAAAACCCAGAAGCAAAAGCTAAAAGAGTTGCAGAATATCGTCAAAAATTCGCCTCTCCTTTTGTTGCTGCATCAAGAGGTTTTCTTGATGAGGTTATTAGGCCACAAAGCACCAGAAAAACTATTTGCTTGGCTTTGCAAATTCTAAAAAATAAAAAAGTTAGCAAAATGTGGAAAAAGCATGATAATCTACCTCTTTAAAAAAGTTATTTAAAAAATTATAAACCACAAAATGACTCAACAAAAATATGCAACAATAGCAATTGTTGGAGCTCCTAATGCTGGAAAATCAACTATTACCAATGCTTTGGCTAAAACCAAACTTGCTATTGTTTCGCCAAAAGTTCAAACCACCAGAACATCTCTTAAAGCCATCATTAATCATCTAGAAAACCAGTTAATCATTATCGATACTCCTGGTATTTTCATTCCACAAGATCATCGAATTTTAGAAAGAGTAATTGTTAAAACTGCTTGGCAAGCATTGCGAGAGGCCGATCATATTTGTTTAGTGATTGATGTTTCTTGCGGAATCAACAAACAAAATCAACAAATAATTGCTGATATTAAAAAAGAAGATTTGCCGATTACTGTTTTGTTAAATAAAATAGATTTGGTTAAAAAACATAAACTACTACAAATTATTGCTGATTTACAAAGTTTGGGTTTAGAAGATATTATTCCCATTTCTGCTCTACAAAACGATGGAATTGAACAACTAAAAACTTTTTTATTTACCCAATGCAAACATTCTGGCTGGCTTTATCAACAAAACGAAATTACTACTGCTTCTTATCGTTTTTTAGCTAGCGAAATTACTAGAGAACAACTATTTTTGCATTTAAATCAAGAAATACCTTATCAATTAAATGTGTTAACCGATTCTTATCAGGTTCTTGATAAGTCAGTTAAAATATACCAAACAATCTTGGTGAGTAAAAATAATCAAAAAACTATTATTTTAGGTAAAAATGGTGAGATGATTAAAAAAATTGGTATGTTGGCTAAGCAAGAAATTGCTAATCTTGTTAAAACTAGAGTTCATTTGTTTTTATTTGTAAAGGTTGATGAAAACTGGATGAAAAACATCGATAATTTTGAAAATTTAAAACTAGATAAATTGCCGTTATGAAAATTTTACTTGGAGTAAATATCGATCATGTTGCTACCATACGTAATGCTCGAGGCGGTAATCATCCTTGTGTGGTTGAGTCGGCAGTAATTACCGAAAATGCTGGTGCCGATGGCATTACTGTGCATCTACGTGAAGATAGAAGGCATATCAAAGATCACGATCTTTTTGAAATAAAACAAAAAATAAATTTACCAATTAATCTTGAAATGGCTCCTACCCCCGAAATGCTTGCCATAGCCATCAAAACTAAGCCTCATAGTGTTTGTTTAGTGCCAGAAAAACGGCACGAAGTTACCACCGAAGGTGGCCTAGATATAATCAATCATCAACAAAAATTAGCCGAATTTATTATAGCTTTACAACAACATAATATTTTGGTTTCTTTGTTTTTAAATGCTAATTTGCAACACATCGAAATTGCTAAAAATATTGGGGCAGATATCATAGAATTGCATACTGGTGAGTTTTGTCATAATTTTGGCTCAAATAAATCTGTCGATTTATATAAACAGCTAGAAGTTTCGGCAAACTTTACTAAAAAACTTGGTTTATCTTGTCATGCTGGGCATGGTTTAAATTATCAAACTGCTTTTGAAGTTGCTAAAATAAAAGAAATTACCGAGCTAAATATTGGGCATTTTATTATTGGTGAATCAATATTTTATGGTCTTCCTTATGTGGTGCAGAAAATGCAAAAAATTTTAAAACAAGCAAGGCAATGAGATTTTTTTTACAATTTTTAATTTTTCTTGTTTTTACCAGTGTTGCATCTGCTCAAAGTGTTGCAATTAAGCAAAATATTCCTCAAGCAAAAATGGTTGGTTCTCATTGTTTTAGAGTTTTTGGTTTAAGAATTTATCACATCGAATTATGGAGTAATGACGGTAATTTTGATTATAATCAGCCTTTGGCATTAAGTATTACTTACGATAAAAATTTTTCTGCTTCACAATTAGCTAAAAAAACTGCTACTGAAATGCAAAAAGTAAATCAACTTAATGTAGAAAAAATACAAAAATATCAAGCTTATATCGATACATTATTTGTTGATGTTAAAAAAAATCAAAATAAAACAGCAATTTTTATGCCAAATGGTGTTTTAAAAATTTTTCTTGAGCAACAAAAAATTGCCGAAATCAACGATTTACAGTTTGCAAAAGATTTTTTAAATATATGGCTTAGTGCAAAATCAAGTTATCCAGAAATGTCTTTTGCACTAACTAAATTAAGATAGTTGTTAATTTTATAGAAATACCTTGCTTTTTTATTGTGTTTTTATTAATATTTTTTTACTAATTAAATTATACCAAATTGTAATGTTTATTATAAAGT
>Ga0214923_10005043_pt1 | contig 15559 bp, 18 predicted proteins | sample LL1510_MetaG_FD_177993 | JGI IMG/M metagenome (GOLD analysis project Ga0214923, IMG submission 177993) | Freshwater microbial communities from Lake Lanier, Atlanta, Georgia, United States - LL-1510 | ecosystem: Environmental > Aquatic > Freshwater > Lake | place: USA: Georgia | collected...
TTGGCGTAGAAGCAAAGGCTTTTTCAAACCCTGGTGTCATTGCCTCTTTTAAAATGTCAGCTAGCCTTTTCATTACATTTTCTTCTTTTTAGAATGCATATGACTTTCCTGAGTAAGTATCTTCAAGTCAGAAGTTGAAACTCGTTTTTCTATACCATGCTCAAACATGACATCATACCAAGAAATATAACCATCAGCGTTCCAATCTGGTTCTGCGTGTTGGCTAAACAATGGCTTACCTTCTTTCCACTCTTTATGGAATACTTTAGAAGCACACAAGTGCTTATCACCTTCCATTGAGCCTGGTGCAACACCATCAACTGGAGATTCGATTAAATCGAGGATTTCTTCTTGGTGAGCTTCAGAAATATCAAAAATATCAAATTCTTCTTTCATTCTTGCAGCAACTGAGCGACGAGTCATTTCTTTTTGGCCAAGTTTTTCTCTTCCTACTTTTGCTGCAATAGCTGATGCAGCCTTTTCAGAATAACCTTGTTTTTTAATTTTTGACTGGAGTTTTTTAAACCCAATCTCTTCCTCATTTACCTTTTCTTCTCTAGTTACTCCTCGTCCCTTTAACACATCGCCATGAGTGATTTTATCTTTTGGTGGTGTCATCGCTGCAAGTTTACGTTCCTGATCATTACGTGGAGCTGTTCCACTATGAGCAGGTTTCATTGCCTTTTCAGTTAATTTGGCAATATTAGAAGCGGACTCTTCAGCAGCCTTTGCTCTAGAGTCTTCTACAATTTTTCTAGCTGCATTGGCAAGACTAGCTGTGATTCCATTAATCATTAATTTCTCCTTAGTCGTCATCTGAAATTTTAATTTTTCGGTCCATTTTCTTTGATCTATTATATGGAAACTTCTTTTGATCAATATCTAGGTCTTTTGCTATTTCACCTGTTTCCCAAGCTGGAGGAACTGCTGTTGGAGATCCCTTTTTTCCAACATATCCTTTCAACTCTTCCAATTCGACATCCAGATATTTTGGTTCAGGAATTCCAGGAAGAAATTTCATTAGTAATTTAACATTATTTACCAAATTTTCAGCATCTTGTAAGTCTCCTTGATCAGCTGTACCTGTAGTTCTTACTTTTTTTAGTATTCCATAAAATCTATCCTGAAAAATAGCGGACTTTTCAATATAATTAGCATCTACAGATTTAGGAATTTTTGAAAAATAAATTTGAGCATCAGGACTCATTTCAAAGTTTGTAGTTCTAAAAGTTCCAGCACTTACTTGATCTTTAGAATGTCTTTCAATAGGAACAGAAGGTTTTGGATTCATTACATCTTTTATAGCACTATCTAAATTCTTGTATGTTCTTATAAAGCTAACACTTCCTGCTACTTCTTTGATAATGTGAGATAAGTTTTTATATTTCATTTTAAGAAGGACCTTAACATCCAAGCATGTTTTTCATGAGCAGTAATTAAATCTTGTATGTGGTTAGAAATTCCATATTGCTTTTGTTGCTCTGCAACTTCAAACGTGTTCTTTAAATTAGTCAAAACTGTCTGATTGTCCATACTTAAAATAGTAAATATTTCTAAACTTTTTCTTATTGATCTCTCATCCTCAATTGTAGTCAATTCAGCAAATCTCGAAAAAGATCCCGGAGCATATTCATCCAATGTCCTTATAAGCTCCGCTACACCATCTATTTGATCTCCTACAGAATCATAAAATTTACCTAAAAAATCGTGATATTGAGCAAAATTGGGACCTTCAACGTTCCAATGATAGTATTGAGCTTTAAGATATAAAGCGTAGATATCAGCCAAATTAGTTTTAAGATTATCTACCAACATTACCAAGCCCTACAAGACCAGTAGCGAGCTTTAGTTTTTGGTCCTGGATCTTCACAATGATGCCTAGCCCTAAAACTCTTTCGTCTTTCAGGATCATTCTTTTTGATTGTCATATTCGGATCACCAAAATTCACTTTTTTAACATTACCTGTAGAAGGATCTTTAACATATACAGATCTTTTTTTTGGGCCATCTGGAGTGAGAAAAGGTTTGTTTAACGTTTTCTTTTCTTGTTCATTAATGTTAAAAAATTGTTTGAAAGAGAAAGATTCTATTTTAAAAAATCTTTTATAAGCTCTTACTTTTTTTTCTTTACCAAATCTATCAATTATAACTTTTACATCTGAAGTGTCTTGTTCTATTTCACTCTCTTTCATAGCAGCCATGTTATCTACTAAATTAGGATATGGCCTTCCTGCTGCTTTTGCTCTTCTCTTTGCTTCTTCTTTTTCTGCAGGAGACATTTTATTACTTTTACCTTTATTAGGATTAGGCTGATCCCATACTGCTTCTGCTGCTACCTCAAGCATATCTGAATCATCTTCTAAAGCATTCTTTCCCAATGCAAGAAAAGCATTGACTCTATCAAACGCTCCTTGTTCATCACTATCATACAAACCTCTAAGAAATACAGCTTCTAAGATGTTAGAAGGAACACCATGTTTAATTGCTTTTTGATCCAAAACTTTTAAAACTTTATCGCTAATTCCCTCAAACAATTTAACCAAATCATCCAGCTGTAATTGATCTCCTGCCATAATTGGACGATTTCTCAACGATGACATATAACTTGAAATACCCTTGACAGGTTTACCCAATCTTTTAGCTTGTAATCTTTTTACATCAGCAGATCTAATTCTTGGCATCATTTTAGCTACCATAGATTTTATCAACAGTGCTTTTTTATCTACAATTCTATCAACTTGTACTTTATCTGATGGTGCTAATACTTGATATTCTGCTCCTCTAGCACCAGCAAATCGTCTGCGAAGAATATTTTTAGCAATTTTTTCAGCTGATTGTGTTAGTTGCTGAGGAGTATGCAATCTTTGGCCTGTGATTTCTTTCCTGCGCTCGAGTTTAGCATGCACTCTACGCATTAAAGATGCACGTCTGCGACGTTGAGCAAGGTCAACAACTCTCTCATTTAGGTTGTTAACTGGTTCTAATTTTGGATTTAGAACGATTTGATCTTTATTTTTAGACAATTCAACTGTCTTAGATGGCTTTTTGCCACCCTTTATTTCATTTTTCTTATCCATTTAATCTCCGCAGGTCTACCGAAGCCTTTATACTGCAAGATTATTTATGTTTTTTTTATCTGGAGACTTCTTCCCAATCAATTGAACCATATACACCTTCATTATTAGTCTTAGCTGACAAAACTAATGAAATTTCATATGGTGTCCCAGTCAAACTATTTCTTTCTAATTGAAATTTGAACAATGCTTCTTTCAAAATATCTACTGAAACGCTAGTGCTTTGAGTAGCAGTAAAAAATCCTGATGCTAGTGTTTTTCCTCCGGATGTGCTAGTTCCTGTAATATTATATTCAACAGAACTATCTGTTCCAGCACTTACCCATGTTCCACCACCTGTAGTGGTGTTTGAACGAACCTGCCAATTAAAATTACTTGATGTGTCTGCTATGGTAGATAAAGCTGTAAGGATAACAATTGCATCTAATGCAGTTGATTTCAATCTTAATGACACAATAGGATAAAAAGTACCTGCCGTAGCTAATGTTCTAGCAGCGTTTATCGGGATCCCAATTGCTTGCTGAGCTCCTCTAAGCTCGTAACCACCTTCAGTAACAACTGAAGAACAAATTTGTTTTAATGTACTTCCACCTGAAACTGCTCCAATATTTTTAATTTCATACCTTATAGGAAGTGAAGCAGTTGTAATATATGTGGAAGATAAAACATTAGCATGTCTAAATGAATGACAGTGAATTAATTTACCATTTATGATAAAACCACAACGGACATCCCCTACACCAAGCCATTCAATATCAGTCCAGAATATTTGAGCTTTGGTTAAATCTAATGTGATTCCTGATGGTCCTGTCCCATCAAGTTTATCAAAATTCCAGCTAGATTGTATAGCTAAAGTATCAACTACAGAACCAGTTACATTAGATCTTTCAACAAAACTAACTGTGTTTCCAGATTGTTGTAAAAAAATTCCATTTTGAGAACCAAAGTATCCAACACGTTGTCTTAAATTTTCCTTAGGAGGCTCCATTACAAAAGTGTTTAAAATTAGCAATGACTTCCCTGGTTGATAAGACATTACTTTAGTTGTTTCACGTATTATTTCATTATTTGCATTACCATTAGATAAATTTAAATTAATTAAACCTTCATTTGAAGAAAAGGTGTATGTTGTATCAGCAGTGTTTGATGTAACCCATAATCCGTTATCTCTATAACGATGAGATGAATCAAACAACGTCAAAGGAGTTGAAACTCTTGATCGTCCAAATGCATCAGTAGCGACACCAGAAGGATTAGCTGGACCAACAAGGTTTCCATAGTTATCGGCAAGCATGACAACTTCAAAGATAGTTTTACTATCGTTTAAATATTGATGGGTATCTTTTCTAAATTGCGCCATTATTCTTGCCTAAAAAATTTCATAAAACTAAGCGATTCCCTGATTCCCAATCCTTTTCTAACATCACCATACATCTCTTTAGCATGACTATCAGATACATGAGAAGGAACTCCTTTCTTAAATTCTTTATAATTTCCTTCTTTAGCATGTTTCCTCATTTTGGAAGCAGACATTCCCTCTGTTCCTTCTGAATCAGGATCACGTTCTCCAGAAGAAACAACTTCATGCTTTTTAAAATTAAAATAACCGTGTGGACCCTTCACTCCATTATACTTATTAATTAATTCACTATAATTTTTTGTTCTATCTGATCCAGCAACCATTGTAACACTTTTATGACCTTGATGATAAAGTTTAGACAGATGATGAAGAAAAGTTGGATGTTCCTTGTTGGATGATTCTACATGGGTATCAGGAAAAAATCTTTTTAAATGCTTTAGTTTATCTTCAGTAGACAAAGGATTTTTATCACTATCATGAGTATGTGAAACGACTAAATGAACTTGTCCTCCTTTATGTTTGGCCACCTCATGCATTTTTTCTACAAGTTTTTGATGACCTGTTGTAGGAGGGTTCATTCTTCCAAAAGCAAACGTAACATGATCATTTTCTGTAGATTCGTTTACGTTAGTTTTTCTGTTTTTAGATTTTAACGCATTTAACCTATTAAATTCTTCTCTATCATTTAACTTAGTAGGTCTATTATTTACAGAAATTACTGTTCCTTCTGTTTTAACTGGTTCACCATTTACATGAGTCTCAAATTTCTGGCTTTGATTAAACCCCTTCACCAATGCATCTTTAGCCTTTTGCATATGTTGGTGGGTATCAATCAATGCTTGAAAATGTTTCTTATTTTGATCAACAATTCTCATAGACAAATCATGGCGAGCAGATTTTGCTGCTTTAACTGCAGGAGTCTTAAGTTTATCAATCTCTTTTTGATGTTTTTCTGTTGCCCATTGTTTATAACCGTGCACTGTTGGTTTTTTATTGGCAACTATCATTTGATTTAGATAAGATTTTAAAGGACCGTGATGAGCTTCAACGTGTTCGGATGGTGTATGATCGGCTTCTTTATAAGATTGATCTGCAGCAGCCATATTATCATTAAATTGCTTCTTCAAAGCAGGTGAAAACTTCTTTGGATCAATTTTAAGATCAGGTTTCACTACATGGACATCAGGATGCTCATGAAGTTCTTTTAGGTCTGGATTATATTCTGCTTTAAGATCGTCCCATCTTTTGCCATTATACTTTGTATGAACTGCTATTCCAATTTTTGCCTTAGCAATTTTCTTACCTTCTTCACTATCAGTAGGTGTAGAGTAAGTAATAGTGTTAGGAGTAAAATGATATTTACCATCTTTTTTTTCTAAATCGTCCTTAGAATATAACATATCGCCTTGATAAACACCAGGGCCAGTTGGCAAAATCTTATGAACATGTTTCAAGGCATCTTTAAGTTTTTCTGCTAATCCTGGAGCATGTCCATGATTCTTTTCTATATCATCTTCTGTATAATTTACTTTAGGATTGACATTAAAAGCAGATTTGGTGGTAACAAACACTCTTCCTGTTTCCGGATGTCTTCCAAACACTAAAGAAGGCGAACCGTCATACTTTTCTGATACTCTGGCATCTGTTGGCTTACCAGAAAGGATGTTATGAGCCTGGTGAAGGGTATTGACAGCGTGGTGATAACCCGAATAACCAGCATTGAGCATGTGATCCTCAGGATGCTCAAGATGTTTTAGCTTTTCCTCGAGTTCGCTATGCTCTTTTTTCTTGGTGGCAGTGAACTCTTTTTGAGCTTTTTCTTGTTTTGTGGTTTTTATTTCATTTATCATATTACAGTTGTACCACCTGAAGGTTTACCAGATAGTCTGAAACTGGCCATTACATCAATAGAATTGGGTTTAGAAGGACTACTAAGTCCTCTTGGTTGAATTCTCACTTCAAGTTTTGCTTTTAAAGAGGACATTTCATTTAGTTTATTTACAATCAATCTTTGATATAAATTGTTCATCATCATATCTGTCACATTAGATGTTTTTTCCACTACCCATAATTCGTTAGCTATCATCATCATTAAGACACTAGGATTATTTCCTTTTCTAGACTTTTTAAATTTGTTTTTATAATGAGAAATAATTAAATCTCCCATTGAAGTATCATCAATATTAGCTAATTGATAATTTTTAGTATTTTGAACAAATTCTAATAGCTTAGCACGTCTGATTTGTTTGTCTGGTTGTATAGTTAATACTCCAGAATATAATTTAGTCACTCTTTTGTCAAAATGATCTTTAAGATCTTTAAGCAATCTTTTTCCATTATCTACACAAGTCTTGTTCATGCTCATAATCTCAAGCATGTCTTTTTTATCTTCATTTTTTGTATCGTTTGATGTAAATTTTTTACCATCAAAGATCCAATCGCGCATACTGCCCATTTGAGCTTTAGCATCTGCCTTATATTCTATGTGGAGATCTAAAGGAGTTTTATCCATAATTAAAGTTAGACCGAAATCAGGAAATGCGGTCTCAAATCCAGCAGGTTCGGCAAATGCTTCTGGATTACCTAGTAATTTGCTGAGTTTATTGTAAGCGTTTTTTTCTGCTTGTTGAGCTGCTGAGCTGACTGCCATAAATACCTCCAATAGGTTATTTATGTGCTATAGTTTTTTGTCCAATATCTACAAACTTTCGTAGTCAATTTTTTTGGTGCTCTGACCCGGACTCGAACCGGGACTCTAAAAAGAAGTGGATTTTAAGTCCACTGCGGCTACCTATTACGCCATCAGAGCATTTGGTGCCCCCTCGCAGAGTCGAACTGCGCACCAACGGATTATGAGTCCGCTGCTCTAACCAGGCATGAGCTAAAGGGGCTTTATAGCATAATATAACAAACCAACAAAAAAATCAATCACCCTTTAATACTTAGACCAACATCACTAGCTTTTTGTTTTGGAATGTAAAATTTAGTATTAGGATACATCTTACTACATTTATCAAAAATTTCTTCAATATTTTTACCTTGTGCAATAAATGTTCCACCATCAATATTCCAAAAGTAAAATTGATTACCTTCTTTAGTAATGTCAACTTCGATTTCTTGAGGAGGAATATCATAAAACTCTTGATGATAAGGTAGATTGCTTTTTTTAGCTAACCAAACTTTAGCTACTATAAACAAAAAATGAAAAAGTACAGTCCATCCAATGACGTTTACTATCAAATTAATTAATTCCATAATGTTCTTTATAAAGATTAAATAAAAAATGTTCTAACATCATAGCTTGCTGCTCCCATGGAAATTGAAAATAACTCCTTTTAGAATAATCTTTACCTTCCCACAAATAATTATTTTCTGATAATTCACCGTATGCATATTGTTTGACATGAACCATCTCATGAGCTAATGTCCTCAACATTGAAGGTATGCTTTTCTTTTTCTTCAAAACAATCAAAAACATTCGTGGTTTGTAATGAGTGTATTCAAGAACCTCACAATAACCATAATCCTTCATTGTCGAATTAAATTCTATACAAATACACAAATGTTTTCTTAATTGATTAGAGAACAAATAGTCGCTATAAAAATTTATAGCCTTATCAAACAATTGTTGGAATTCAACAGAGATTTTCTTATCGTAAATTGTTGTGATGTCAATGGAAGTCTTTGAAGGTGTTCTTACCAAATTTGCCGGTTGAGGTACTGTCGAATGATGGTGTGTCATCAATGATGTCATTTTGCGCGTGTTGTTCGACGTCATACAGTTTCATCCTAGCTCGGTCTACACCGATCACAAACTTTCTGTTTATCGATGGGTCACTATAACGATTCTTCAACTGCTTGACCATCATCTGATTCAAGTCTTGGAGTTCTTCTGAACTGATTAGGGCAAACATGATGTCTGCTGTTGCTGGCAACCCGAACGACTCCGATGTATCTTCAAGTCCAAGGTCTGTATTTGTATATCCAGAACGAGTAGTCTGAGTCGCAGAAACAATGGGAACATTGAACTCTCCCGCCAGACCTCGTAACTCCTCCGCAATCGCTTTAACATATGTGTATGAATTAACATTAGAACCATGTTTGAACCTAGAAGATGCACAAATATTTAGATAGTCAATGTAGATAATATCTGGGACAAACTGCTTCTTGATCTTCAATTCATTTAATAAATGTCTAAAATTTGCAGAACCTGCTGATGATGTGGGGTATTCTTTGATTACCAACTTACCAGTTGTTTTACTCTTCACACGCTCGATCTTTTTCTGATACGCATCGTAGGGTAGCATAGAGAGCTCATCAACTGTCACATTGAGAAGATTAGCATCAATACGTTCTGCAATCTTTTCTTCTGCCATCTCTAACGTAATGTATAAAACATTGAGTCCTTTAGTAAGGTTAGATGCAGCACAATGGCACATAAACAAAGACTTACCAACCCCAGTACCAGCAAGAGCAATGTTAAGGGTTTTACGAGCGAGACCACCTTTTGTAATTTTGTTGAGGTAGTCAAGATCAAAAGCAATCTTTTCTTCTTTTCTGTGATAAAAATCATATCTTTCCTGATAGTCCTCTAAAAAGTCATGCCCCACATGCGCATCAAACGAAACAGCTAGAGCATCGGATAATATTTGTGGAATAGCTCCTTTACCATTACCTCCTTTGCCATCAAGGATTTGTATACTATTCATAATAGCATTGTATACAGCCTTATCTTGACAAAAACGTTCAGTATGGTCTAGTAACCATTGCTTATCTTTGATAGGAGATGTATCCAGCTGACCAATAAAATCTTTGACGTTCTTGATCTCATCATTAGACAATCCGTTAGTTTCCTCAAGATCAATCACCAACGCTTCAACAGAAGGCTGTTTAGAATACTTCTTCACAAATACATCGATCAGCTTGAAAACAGTACGATGTGTATGATCGTGGAAATATTCGTCTTTAATGAACGGGATTGTTTTGCGGAAGTATTCGTCGTCTAGGATTAAATTAGAGATTATACTCTTTTCAATCATTAGTCATCCCATATTTGAATTCTTTAGCTGCAGCATCCTCAAGCTGCTCCATCACTTCTGGTGTATAGTATTTTTCTGGATCAGAGTTAATCTGTTTACCAAACGCTGTTTTACCATCAGGCAATTCATATCGTGTAGATACTTTTTTAAAAATACCATACTTTTCAGCAAGATCTAACAAACCATAATAACGATCTAAACCTTTATCGTAAGTAAGTAACACTTCGACTCTTGAGTGCTCTTTGGTAAACCTAGACTTGTGCATGGTAACTTTAATAATGTTTCCGATGACGTCTCCGTCTCCATCCTTTTCTTTCTTTTTCCCAAATACGCAATAGTACTGGCAGCATACTTGAGTCCAGAGCCTCCGCCCATTTCTTTTGTTGGTACATAAGATCCTACGAGTTCGTAAACATGATTAGTGACAAGCATAGGTACACCGACCTGTGCTAACTTTAACGTCAATACTCTGAAAGCACCTTTGATCACTTGTGACTTAGTCATATCGCGAACATCTTTACCTTCAGATACATCTTCGACCTCTTTATTGGTCGATAGTAATCCCAGAGAATCAAGAACCATCATCATAGGAGGACGTGACTCTTTAGGTTGTTTCTCATATGAGTCTAGAATCTTCATTGCATGTGTACGAAACTTTTCTATTGTGTCTGGCTCTGCAATAATAACACGTTTAGTATCGACACCACGTTTAGACATCATTTCTTTAGTTACAGCTGCTTCAGTATCATAGTAAATGACACCACCTGTTGGATTATCTTGCAAAAATTGCTTAACAACCCCAAGAACAAAAAAAGTTTTTCCAGTTGCTGATTCACCAGCAAAAGCTGTAATTTTATTGTTAGGAACACCACCGTAAAGACTACCAGAAAGCACTGCATTTAAAATAAATGATCCAGTATCTATACAACCACTAAATTCAGCAGAAGATTGACCATCATCAAGTATAGAAGTGTTAGGATCTTTAAGATCTTTTACAATTGATTTAAAAAAATCAGACATAACTACCTCTATGTTAGTTATTTATGTGATAAAAACCAACCAGTCAACACGTATTTTTTTTGGTCACCTAAAACTGTGTTGCCTCTATGAGTATGTGTAAAATCGGCTGGCCATATTAGTAGTGTATTTTTAGTAGGTTTAAAACGTAAACTTTGATAAAGAAATTCAGTTTCACCACCATCTTGATCATACAAATTATTTAGGTAAAACATCCACACCAATTGTCTATAACATAGACCTGGTTCAAATCCTTGTTCATAATGCCAAACATGATAACCTTCAGACTTACCTGTAATTTGAGCTTTTATAACAAATGATGATAAATTATTATTTTGAAGTATAGAGTATTTTTGTAAATAAGTCTCCAAACCAAACTTTAAACCTTTATAAAAAATATCTAATAAATTTACTTGCTCATTTTTCATTAACATTGTTGAATTAACATTAGAATGATTTAAATCAATAGATTTATCCTGCATGATATGATTTAATGATCTCTCATTAGAATATGGATTATGTCTAGATCTTGTGTAGTTTTTTTTATCTAGCTGATCAATTTGATCAATCAACTCTTCACAAAATCCTAAGGGAAATAATTCCTTAAAAATTCCTATAAAATTATTATAGGAAACTGCAGTTTGATGTGATTCCATTTTAATCTCCAAAAAATAACTCTAAAGTAGATCCTGTTTTTTCTGTTTTCCAACCTATAACATTCACTATTGTTTTAATCGGCTCAATAAATCCTTTGTCAAACTGTGCGTCGTAATCTATGAATTTGTCTAAACCTAATTGTTTAGGTAAACTACTAGGAGTAGCAATAACATTTTCAAAAATAGGATTTGGTAATGTCATATAAGCAAATTTTATTTTATCACCCTCATAAATAGGATTCAAAATTGTACTTAAGTTTTTCTTATGTAAGATATGGTTATACAATAGAGCAGCTCTAACATGGATAGGAACCCCTGCTTTAGTTATTTTCTTATAACCAGCTTTAGAATCATAATACTTATTCATATCCTTGACACTACGAGGAAATGCAATTTCCTCGAAAGGTTTAAACTTAAATTCAATTTTCTTCTTATTAATAAAATTAATAAGATCCTCTTCATTACCACTCATAACAATTTTTAATGCATCTTTAATGTAGTCACGACAAGCAGAAGGTGTACTGCTACGAACAGCTTCAATCCCCTGTATTTTCAATTTAGGTTCTTTGTATTGAACTCCTTCTAAATTATATACATTAAGAATATAATGTTTCTTTGCTGTCCATATACCCTTGTTAGCAATAGCTTCTCGCTTCATTTGCATCTTCTGTTCATATGCGTTAACATATACAGAAAGTTCTTCATAACATTTATTAATAAAAGGCTCAATCTTATCTTCACAAGCCTTATCAATGAAATTGACTATTTTGTCAACATCTTTCTGATCTTTAAAGACATTATTGACTAAAGGACTAAGCCTAATGTACATCGAGTCAGTGTCGCAGGCAATAACATAATCCTCTCCAGTCGTCTTAAATAATTTGTTAAGATATTCATTGATCTTTCTTTCCATCCATCTGATGGATAATTGACCTGCCTTAGTAATTGACTCAGCGAGACGAGGATCAAACCAACGGAAATAAACATTAGATAAAGCACCATAAACACTATTCAGCTGAATTTTTTTAGCTTGCTGCATGTTATGACAACGGGCAATTTCATTCCGCAACTCCTCTGTAGGATTGAGTTCATATTTCTTCTTTGCATTAAGCATCCTCTTCTTCCACTCTGATCGATCATCATACATCGTTTGCATCAGGCATGGCAAGAACCCCTGATAATCACGATCAAACATACAACCTGTCGGTGCTATTGTTACGTTCTGTTCGATTAATTGATTCCTAATCGACATATCATCTAAAGCACGATCATCAATAAACATTGCCACTGAGTCAACTATTTTGTAATCAATTAATTTATTGTTACCATCATATCTCTCTGCATTAGCAAATTTCATACATTGACCAGCTAATGTTTCTGGGCTTATGTTGTATTGCATAATAAGATGGGGGTAAAGACTGTTTAAATCAAAAGAAACAACCCAATCATACATACCAGGCTTGGGATCTTTTACATAAGCTCCTTCAATCTGCCTTTGTTTTTCAATTACTTTGGGATTTTCTATAACGATATTTTTTCTTAACAAATGATTGTGGATGATAACATCCCACATCCGTACTGTTGTTAATGTATCAATGTAGTTGACCTTAGCATCGTATGCTAGAGCGAACACTTGCTCTATTAACTTTAACTTAGCATCAAGACAATCAACAAGCTCAACGTCTCGAATGTTATAATTAATATAATTACGAAAATCTTTCTTATAAAATTCATCAAGAGTCTCGTAACCAAGAGCAACATAATCTAACTTCTTTTCTCCCAATTCAATAAACGCAATGTGATCTAGTTTGTAACTCTCTTGTTGAGAAAATGAAAATTTCCTGTACAATCCCAAATAATCAAGTATTGTGATTCCTACAGGTTGTTCCTGTACGATTTTTTTACCATTCAGCTCAAACTCTCTTACAGATATTAGCTCCCATGGTGAAAGTTTTTTGACACTATAATCTCCAAGAACACGACGAACTCTATTGACGATGTAAGGTATATCAAAGAATTCTACATTCCATCCTGTAATGATATCTGGATTAAATTGTTTAGAACGCCATATTTGAATAAATCTTTCTAAAAGATCTTTTTCGTTGTTGCAATGAATGTACGTTATGTTAGGCTTTTCAGGTTCGTATTCGAACAGACCGAGTACGACCATGTGCCCGTTTTTTGATAAAGTAATGGCTGTGACTTGTTTGTCGGCTTGTTCAATGTTTGGAAAACCTCCTTCCGACGAGACCTCAATATCGATTGAGACAACTGAGATTTTAGATGCATCATACTTAATTTCTCCTTTGTATCGATCGTTAATGAACGTATAAGCAAAATTTGTAGAGCCATAATAAGGAAAATTTTCCACTTCCTTATACTTCTTCATGTATTCCCTAGCACTGCTTATAGATTCAAATACTAATTTTTTGACAGGGATACCTTTTAATGTTTTATACTTTGTATCACTATCATATGAAGGAACAAATAGATAGGGTTTGTAGGGAATCGAAACCTGGATTTTTTCTCCGGCTTCATATCCCCTCATCAATACTTCATTGCCACGTATGTAAATATTAGTGTAAAAGTTCATATCACCTCGCAAGAGGTTAGCATACTATAAAAAAAGTTGAAGGGCTACTAGCCCATTAACTGTAAAGCTAGTTGATAATGGTGTAATCTATCTTGAAGACCAATAGTACCTCCATTGATCCTTTTTGTAAGGGTTGTAAAATCGCCTTTGTCACATAAATCATTTAAAAGATTAACATCCCAAAACCAAGCAGCACTATAACAAGCTCCAGTAGGAGTTTCTAAGTAAGCGACACATTCATCTAAACTACACTGAAAATCTGTTGCCATTCTTTGGTAGTTATTTTTACCCGTTAGTTGAATTAAACCTCTGCCACAAAACTTATAACCATCCCCAGTAGTTTCTGGTCCATTACCCATTCTATTTCCATAGACGCGATTGGCAATCATTTGAGGGTTTCGTTGATATTGTTCAGCTAAAGATCTGTTAGGAAAATACTTTGGAAATACTTTTAGAAGTCCATCTGCAGAATAGTTTAAATTTTCTTTAACAAAATTAAAACCACCTGATTCATGACCAACTTGTGCAATGAATGCTGCGGCTCTCGTTGTAGTATCTAAAACATAATACATACCCGCAGCTTGATTGAGAGGCTCTACATAACGATTTAAAACTTCAGCTTTTGTTTTAGAAAAAAGTTTTTGTAATAATTCTAAAGAATACATAGGGGCTCCTCTAAGAGTATGCCCTTATTTAGAAACATTTTAAGTCCTATTTTTGATATATTCTTGTACTTGTTTTTCAATTCTCATTCTACGACCTTCTGCCATAGCTTCAAAAAAATTCCATATAACTTTGAATACTTTCATAAAAATCCTTTGTATTTAAGGTACTTTTCTCTGCATTCAAAATCAGCACGATCTACTGATTTTGACAGGAAGTGCTCCACTTCCCTTGTAGGGCTGGAGCACTTTCGAACAAAGTTTCTAACTTTGGCTAAAATAGATAAAATCATTTATCCTCAGTTAAAAGTTCTTTACTGGGATTAATGGTTTCTTTTACTTCAATTTTCTTTGGCTTCTTATGTTCAGGAATAATTCTTTCCAACGCAATACGAAGCATACCGTTCAACATTGCAGCATCATTAATTTCAATATTGTCGTCAATAACAAAAGAACGTGTAAAAGCACGATTAGCAATTCCTTTGAATAAGAAATTATCGGAATCGTCTTGTGCTTTACCGGAAATAATTAGTTTATTATCTTCTAATGTAATTTCAACATCTTGAGTAGAAAAACCTGCAATAGCAAGCTCAATAACATACTTATTTGTATCTATTTTACGGATGTTATATGGAGGATAGTTTGGGATATGTTTAGTTATATCATCATGTAGTTTAAACCATTTGTTGTAAGAATCATCAAATCCTACAAAAAACTTATCAAAATCTTTAAACACAGAAGGCAATTGTGAAACATAAGTCATAGTTTTCTCCTTATTAAGCGAGGTAAAATTAACCGACCCATTTGGCATCGGCACGAGTATTTATATACTCTTTCAAATATGAAAACGCTTGCATAGCATTTCCAAAACTTTTTATTTGATTTTCAAAAAACATGTTGAACTTTAGGTCCTCATAACTACCCAAAGCTATCATTTTGTTCCCTACGTAAAATCCTACTTCGTTATCATCCAGGAAAATGTGAGAGAGTTTCATAAATGACACCAGCCTCAGCAAACATTAGTTTAGTAATATCAGCATTATCCTGTGGTCTATCATTGTTTACAACAGCTACAACTCTTTTTATTCCTCTTTGAATAATTGATTTTGCACATTCATTGCATGGAGGTAGAGTAACATACAATGTGCAACCTTTCGG
>Ga0214923_10005045_pt1 | contig 15554 bp, 13 predicted proteins | sample LL1510_MetaG_FD_177993 | JGI IMG/M metagenome (GOLD analysis project Ga0214923, IMG submission 177993) | Freshwater microbial communities from Lake Lanier, Atlanta, Georgia, United States - LL-1510 | ecosystem: Environmental > Aquatic > Freshwater > Lake | place: USA: Georgia | collected...
AAGTTGTACATGGGATTCCCGGAAAACGAATATTAAAAAATGGTGACATTGTCACCGTTGATCTTGGGTTTCGGTATGAAGGAGTCTATCTTGATCTCGCAACAAGTGTCGGGGTAGGGAAGATTACACATGAAGATGCAAACCTTCTTGCTGCGACATCAAATGCACTCGACGCGGCAATTGAAGCAATTGTGCCAGGGGCAACAACGGGAGATATTGGCGCAGTTGTATCAAAACATATTCACGATGCAGGATTTGAAGTTATTTCTTCTCTTTCAGGACACGGGGTAGGGCGAGCGATTCACGAAGATCCCTATGTGCCCAATTATGGTAAACCAGGGAAAGGGGATACGCTGGTTCCAGGAATGGTCATTGCAATTGAACCGATTACCACTCGTGGCAAAGATGCTATTGAAGTTCTTGAAGACGAATACACTCTCGTCACTGCCGACGGCGCTAACTCTGCCCATTTTGAACATACCGTACTTATTACTGAAATAGGAGGAGAGATATTGACAATTTAAACAATTTTATTATAATAGTTAGAGTACTTCTTGCATCATTAAGATATTGATTATGGGTATGCAATAAGGTATTATAAAAAGATGAATACAAATCAACACACTCTTGAATTCTTCATTGACTCTCTTCTCTCAGAGAAACAGTTTAAAAATTTAGATTCTACTGTACGAGCACAACTTCATGCAGATCTGATGAATAGGGCTAACGATCATATCAATGCAAGTATTTTGGCAGCTCTTCCGAAAGAAAAACTTTCAGAGTTTGAGGCATTACTTGATAAGAATGAAGGAGAAGAAGTTATTCAGTCATTTCTTAGAACCAACATAGATACTATGGATGAAATAGTTGCAAGCTCATTACTCCGTTTTAGAAATGCATATATTGCAAATTGAGTTTTTTCATGGAAAACCAACGACCCGATATTGAACAGAAGGCGGATGGACTAGAATCGGTAGATTCTAGCACCGAAATTAAAGCTCTTCAGGAAGAGATTAAAAAAAGTATCCAAAGAATTGCATTTGTTGATGTCGATCATCTTGCTGAATCTGAAGCACGTGATGTTGCCGAAACTCGTCTTACAGAAGAACGAGATGGGACCAAGGGAGTAAAAAACATTTTAAAAAGAATTTGGAAATATAATATTGCCAAAGAGTACTATCGGCAAAACGAAATATCGAAAGTAAAAGAAGAGATATATTCTTCAGGAAATATATATGCAGGAGATGAAACAACAAAAAGCCCTCATGAGCAGGCGATGAATTCAGTTACGGATCGATTCCTATCTCAATACGAAGGGGTGATACGAGAAAACTCCGATGAAATAAAATCGAAACTCGATAAGATCCCAGCAGGTGATGAGTTGGAGCTCAAGCATGATATTTTTAAACTCATTAAAGAATATGCAAGAGGTACCTTTGATACTGATAAAGGGTTTAATGAGGAGGCATATGAAGAAGAACGAAACCGTGTTTTGACTAAGGTAAAGAAATATGGAGGAGAAGCGGTAGGTGGAGGAAAGCTGTACGCAGATAACCTAAAACAAATTGGAGAACAAGTAAGAAATGTAGTAAACCACGGGAAAGGAATTGAAAATCTCGACAAGTTATTTGCTGATATAGTAGGTGCTACAGATCTTGATATTACAGTAGGTAAAGCCCAATCAAGTGTTCGTACGGAGGCAAATTACAATAAAATCGACAAAATTATTAATAAAGTAAATTCATCTCTCGGTGGGACAGTTTTTGCAAATGAGACGACTATTGCGAGTGGTATTGCCATTGCGACATCTCTTCTCACATCTGGGACTCGAAGCGTTGCTCGTACTACAGGAAAGTTATTTGGATTTTTTGGTGGTGTTGTTGTGTCTGGAGCGATTAGCGGAATGAAAGAAAATACTCGTCTTAAGATGGAACGTGCACAACATTTACGAGATGTTGCGAAGGGGAGAACTATTGGTAAGGACGATTCTCCAAGGAGAGAAATGATGGGAGACTATGTATACGATATAAAAACTGCAAATCAACTGCAAGATGACCTATTAAATACGCTGTATATTGACGGAGATTCGAGCAAGGAACTTCTGCCGTTAACAGATGAACAAATTAAAAAATCAGTTGGAGTGATTGCTGAAATTGAGGCACGTATTAATTTATCAAACACAAAAAAGATTGACCTTATCTCCTTTTCTCATAGAAACACTGTTGAAGTTGAGCGTGCTAATCTCGAAATCGCACTTGCAGAGGCAAAAGCTCGTTTTAAAGAGAAAATGAAAAATACCGAAAGTACTGATAGTGAAAATCTTGATAGTTTGATTGGAAAATCTACTCGAGTTAATGAAGAATTGTCGAAGAATATTGACGAAATGGATCGAGCTTTTCAAAAGATGAAACGAAGAGAGGTTGGAAAAGCAGCAGCAAAAGGAATGCTTTCAAGTGTTGTTGTTGGGGGAGCTATTCATGAAGTGATGGCGTTTGGACAAGATGATACCTTGGGAATTGCTGAACGGTTGATCAAAGGAGATGCTCCGAAAGCGCTTGACGCAACTCCTCTTGAAAAAATTCGAGAGCTTTTGTTTGGTGGTGGGCATTCAGCTGCAGAAGACGGGTTGCATACGCCGCTTGCTGAAGTAGAATGGAATCATCCGGGAGAGCATATACGATTTCCTGAAGGAACATCTCTTCATGAAAATGCTGATCATACCGTTACTATTGTTTCTGGAGGAAAAACTGTAGCAGATCATATTAAGTTTGAATTTAATCCTGATGGGACGCCAACAGCAGAAACGCTCAACGACCTCAACGCTGCAGGAATTGTGCCAGGAGAGGTTGGCCATCATCTTATTTCAGGCGTTACTGATGGTAGCGTTCCACCAGATCAGTATATTGCTGGACATGGTGATGCGGTAGAAGTAAAGAGAGACTTGTGGTTTGATAACAATACAAAAGCGCCAATATTTGAGAAAAATGAACTAGGTATTTCCTGGGGTGGAGAACATGGTACTGGTATTGATGCTGAGGGAAAGAACTATGTATTTAATGTCTCTCAAATGACCGACGCTGGATCAGTACATGGTGAACTTTCGGCACATGCAAAAACACTTGCAGAACAAGGAAAGCTTACTATGCGATTTTCTCTTTCAAAAGGAACTCAAAACCATGTCTTCTCGATTCCAGTCGATACTGATGGTAATATTAAAGTATCTGTTGACAGTGAGCTTGGAAAAATTTTATTTGATCAGCAATCGGGACATGCTGTTTTCGAAGGTCAATATGCAGAAGTTGTTGAAAGTGTAGGTGTTGATCCAAGCGGAGTTGATCATGTACATGTCATTAGCACTGTTGTAGGACATGGGGTGGATAGTGTTCCTACAACTGTTCCTACATCAATAAATGAAGTTACACACAATTTTTCATTTAAAGATACTACAACCACCCCTCGTGGTATCGCCGTTCCTCCTGCAATACCACTCGTCGGTCGTCGACCTCTTGAACCAATGAAAGAGGGTACTCCTGCGGTAATAAGAAAGAAAAAAGAAACTAAGAAAGATTCTGAGCAAACAGATACTGCAGCTTCTGTTGTAGATAAAAAACAAGACACTTCTTCTGAAAATGGTGGTGATGAGAATATTTCTCCTTCAGAATCTGAGCCAGTAGATGAAAAAGCGGCTCCTGTTGATGATCAAGAACAGACTTCTTCTCAAGATACAGAAGGCCCGAATGAAACTATTACAGATATTCCTTTTGAAGAAGTACCTGACAAAGAAAAGAATGAAGACGTAAAGACAAAAGAGCCGCAAAAAACTAACTTTGTTGAACAGAAAGAATATGATGCTCTCAAAAAAGACCTTGATTTTATAAATAAAAAGATTCAGGCAAGTGAGGGGATTATCACTGTTTCGTATAAAGACCTCTCGTCTGCACATGCCAGAACTAGGTACTTTAATATGGAGCATATTCCAGAAGGCAAGGATATTACTTTTAACCGAAGCGAGTTGATGACTATTGGAGATGAATTGGAACATTTGCTTTCTTCAGCTCGAATTCCGAAAAAAGCAAATGAATTTGCACGGATGATGTTGGAGCTAGGACTTACTCAAAAAGAAAAGCAAGAACTTCGATCTGATATAGATTCCGTTAACAAATGGGTGAGAGAGGGGAGGCATATCTTTACTGTTGGGCCAGAAGAATTGAAATCAGTATACGCACAAAAACGTGTTGATGAAATGATTCAAGAAGAAAAAGAAAAACCTGCTCAATACAAAGGGGAACTTGATGTGCTTGGAACGGAAATAGAAAACTTATTACAAGGTAAAAGGCCTGTAGATAGTAGTAAAAATGATGAAGTAGTTGATTCCACTGAAAATACACCTGTTCAGAAACAGCAAGATACAGATTCTAGTACAGAAGCTACCCCTGCAGATAATGGAAGTGAAATTGAAGAAGCTCAAATAGACGACGATGATTCTGTTGAAGAAAATATTCAGGAACAACCGTCAGTATCTTCACAGGAGTCTTCAGTTCAAGAACCAAAGTATGAAAAGAAAGTTTACTTCAAAAAATATGAAGATGACAAAATAGTAGATCAAAAAGAACAATCAACAGGAGAGCAAAAGTTCGAATTACTCATCGAGTCTAACGGGGCTACCGCAAGTATAAAAGTTCCAGCAGACGCGTTAACTTTTTGGGGGTCTGAATGGAGGGTTTTTATGAACGGGGTTGTAGAGCCCAATAACTATCCTATTAACGATCAGAGTAAAATAGAAATGGTCGAGTATGGGAAGGCAGAACTTAAGGATGGTAAATGGGTGATAGTAAAACCTGCAAAAATAAGGTTCATCAATTAAGTACAATAACTAAAATCTCTCACAGTGTGAGAGATTTTAGTTATTGTACTTTATCAAAAATTCGTTTGAAGGTGTCGGGATGGTGCTGGATGATTTCTGAAAGGATTTTGCGATCTACTCCAATGTTTGCTTTTTTGAGTGCACCGATGAATTTTGAGTAGCTCATGCCGAGTGCGGCGCTTGCTGCGCCAATCTTTACCTGCCATAGTTGGCGCTTGTCGTTTTTCTTATCTTTACGGTGTGCAAATGCGTAGGTTCCTGCGTGCGCGATTGCGTCATACGCCATGCGTTCCTTGGTTGATCGTCCAAAACGATACCCTTTTACTTGTTTGAGAGTATTTTTTCGGCTCTTATGTGCGATGGTTCCTCGTTTTACGCGTGTCATATAGTAGGTGTTAGGTTATATAGGGATAAGGGATTAGTAATTATCGGTGAGGGATAAAGAGTGCAATTTGCTTTGGTGTCATTGGGAAATCGGTAGTCTTTTTCCCCGCAAGCTGTGTCGTGCGAGATTGCTTTGCGTTGTAGTGGTTAAACCCAGGCTTACGCGCAAGGATTTTGCCCGTTTTTGTGAGCTTTAATCGTTTGGTGTAAGATTTGTTGGTTTTTGGCATATCGACACTCTTTGTGGGGTTATTTTGCCGCCTTATCTCTCTCGATTACGACCGTAAGCCCCTTTGGACTTCGTCGATGTGGCTCAGCTATCTTATAGTGTTCTGTCACAAAATGCAAGACCCGGTCAAGGCGTTCTTTGAGAAATACCTCCTCCATGCTCTTTGAGCGTCCCTTAAGGAAAAGTTCGACTTTGACCCGGTTGCCCTCCTTGAGCCACTTTGAGGCTGTTTTTGCTTTTAATTCGAGGTCGTGGTCGCCAGTACCGATTTTGATCTGGATGAGTTTTGTTTCGCTTGCTTTTGCGCCAGATTTTGCCTTTTGCGCCTTCTTTTTCTGTTCGTATTGGAATTTCCCAAATTCCATAATTTTTGCAATTGGGGGAACTGCATTTGGACCGATTTCAATGAGGTCGAGGTTTCGAGAGTGGGCAAGTTCGAGGGCTTCTCGTAGCGACATGACGCCGATGTTCTCACCATCTTCATCGATGACGCGGAGTTCTGTGGCAGTGATGCGGTTGTTGATGCGTTCTTTCAAGCGAGGTATAGTGCGATTATGAACACTCATCATACCGAATTTCATTGCCAAAGTCAAAATGAGGACGGGATACTTATTGTGTGGAAAGAACAAGGAGAAACATTGTCAGTATTACTTGATCGTGTGCGTAAAGAGCGGGGAATTGGTGAGAATGAAAAGATAACCTACGCGGGGCGACTTGATCCGATGGCAGAGGGAGTAATGATGCTTCTTGTGGGGGAAGCATGTAAACAGAAAGATGCATACCTTGGACTTTCGAAGGTATACGAATGTGAAGTATTGTTTGGGGTGAATACTGACACGTATGACATGTTAGGGATTCCGGAAGGGTATATACAAGGAATACCCACCGAAGAGAGTATTGATATAGCGATGCAAAAAATCAAAACAATGACATTGTTGTATCCGCCGTATTCATCGAAGACTGTTGAAGGAGTTCCGTTGTTTGTACATGCAAAAAGCGGGGCGCACCTTCCGGTGCGCCCCGCCATAACAGGCACCATCACTACATACACCTGTTCTTCTTTTAAAAAGTACCCACTTGCCACACTTATCGATACAGCAATTACAATTATACAAAGAGTGAAAGGAGATTTTCGACAAGAGGAAATTGTCTCTGCGTGGAAACTATTTCAATCAAACTACGGCAACAACGAGGTCGCTGTTGCGACTTTTACCTGTTCGGTAACGTCGGGTATGTATATTCGGAGCATTGCACACGAACTCGGAATATTGCTTGGTACTGGAGCGCTTGCATACCGCATTACACGCACATCGCTTGGCAAATGGACCAGGCACGATTGTGTGTAGTGGTTTTCATATAGATTTTTTCTTCAGGAAACAGTGGACCTTTTCAATATATTCAAAAAAACGATGTCAAAATGGAATCTCCCGCGACTCGTTTGCTGCAACAAACGGTCTGGGCACCGCCTCACCGTTTTGTGAAGCACAAAACATGTTCCGGCGTTCGATTCCCACGAACATGAAGCAGCTCATGTTCTCCTATCTCCACAAAACAAAATTGCCCTGTTGGGCAATTTTGTTTTGTGGACTACAGGTTCAGAAAATCGAACACAGGTATTAGTCAAATTACCCTCCCTGTTTGTGATACGGATACAGAACAGGTGGGTATTGAAGCAATACAAGAAGAATTACTAAAGCTGAGTACAATCCTCACTCCTCTTGAACATACAGTATATCTCATGCAGAGAGCATGAGTACAGTGAATTTGCTCTACAAGCAAATTACCCTCCCTTATGGAGTTATAACAAATCCGCCATACTTATCTTACTAACCTTAATTATGTCAGTACTATGAAAACAATCAATCCATGGACAATTAATAACCTTAAAACAATCCGCATCCGTGCCGGTTATACACAAAAACAAGTAGCAGAGCTTTTAGGAAAAGATATGGAGAATCGCCTTTCCCGTTGGGAAAGAGGCAATGCTGCGCCGAGTGTCTTAAATCTATTCAAACTGTCAAAGCTGTACAGGGTTTCTTGCGAAGAGATGTATCCAGAGATTCTTGCGAGGACAGAGTTATAGCAATTATTCACACCCTTGACACTTGACAATCAAGATGTGTTTATATATGATAAGAATATCACCGCTCCAGCCAGCCGAAAGGTCCGCTGGAGTTTTGATTTGTGGTAGAATCTGTATCATGAAATACCTGCTGGTAGATGGAGAAAATCTCAAAGGGAAGATTAAATTCATTTGTGATAACACACTGCACATTCCACACCCTCAATGGAATGTATTTAATTTTCAGAAGATGTTTGATACAGCTCTCGCTTCATACACCATTGATAAGATTATCTTCTATTTCGCAAAAATTAAATTCTATCCTGAAAGTCCACAGAAATCGAAGGAACTTATTCAAGAACAACGTTTATTAAAAACCGCACTTGAATTTTACGGATATGAAGTGATTCTTTCGGGAAGTGTAAGAGGGAACATGGGACCTGGTGGAAAAATGATTTTTAAAGAGAAAGGAGTAGACGTGCGCATTGCTGTTGATATGGTTTCATTTTCTTGTGATAAATTAGTTGAAGAGATTCTTCTTTGTTCATCTGATTCAGATCTACAACCCGCAATTACTGAGACAACAAAACGAGGTGTTCCGGTAGTATATGTGGGATTTGGCGCCAATCCAAACAAAGGATTGACCTACACGACCAAGGAAACAATTTTAATTCGAGATGCGGAAGTGGCTGCATCAATACCGCCGACTTTGTTATAAAGAGTAATTCCTAGATATAGGAAGTCAAGAATAATGAATAAATCCTTTATATTAAAGGTGAAATAGTAATAGCATAGTAAAATTGCTATTTATGACAATGTGGAGATGGGGGGAATCGAACCCCCGTGTAGTTATGGGTGAGAGAGATATCTACGTGTGTAGAATACTTTGTGTGTTAGACCATAATCTTGAAAAGTATTCAAAACGATTATGCTCGAGTCTCAATAGTTCGGCGAATAGTTGAGACGACACTATTCATACCTACACTCAATGTCATTATGCCGACGTAGCGTATTGAGTATCAGCTACGACGACACCAGGTTGACCTATGTTAGGCGAACGCTGGAGCAAAAAGACCAAATGCTTTCGCGTATGGACTTTTTACTGAAGAAAAGCTGTTTCCAGTTATCTGTGTGAATGAGGATTAACGAGAATACATTCATACTCGACACGCACCTCTTTCAAGAACCATGACTATCGAAACCAATCATCCCCGAATTTTCCCCGGCCTTTTTCATTGCCGGAATGAGAAAAATTCGTCCAGCGCAGTTGCAAAGCAACGGAGTCGGGCATTAATTTTTCTGGTATTTTTTTATATCAAAACACCTCTTTTTGTACTTCACGATCGAGATCGCGTTTTTTAAGTGTTTCTCTTTTGTCAAAGTTCTTTTTTCCTTTTGCTACCGCAATCTGTGCTTTGATGTAGCGACCCTTACTGTACAACGAAATGGGGACAATCGTCAAACCTTTCGTCTGAAGTGCTTTTTTAAATGAGATAAGTTCTTTTGCTCGAACGAGCAATTTTCGTGAACGATATGGATCAAATGATTCCGGGATATTTTTTTCTTGCCATGCGGGAACGTGTGCGCCGAGGAGATAGAGTTCTCCTCCAAGGAGTGAGACATACGCGCCATTGAGACTTCCGTGGTGCGCCTTTATAGACTTCACTTCCGTACCCAACAGCTCCACTCCTGCCTCAATGGTTTCGAGGAATTCGTAATTGAAGTGCGCTTTTTTGTTCTCTATGAGAGCCATAGGCAAATGGTACCACGGTTTGTACAACACCAAAGATTTTTGTGTATAATGCTTCGGGTATGCCACAACAAAAACAATCCCCACAAAAAAAGAATCCTATACCACCACTTCCCGCTCCGAAGATGCCGAAGCGGTCTATTTCACAGTACATTTTTAGTGCGTTTCTTATATTTGCACTCCTTACCGCGCTCTACTCGCTCGTTGCAAACGTCGGTACAAAAAAACCGCAACCTGTAGCGCTCTCTACTGTAGGGAAATTGGTGAGCGAAGGGTCAGTGACATCGATTACTGTTGAAGATCAAACACTTACCATTACAAAAAAAGATGGAACAAAGATAACATCAAAAAAAGAAAGCGGAAGTTCACTTGGAGAGACATTGGCAAGTTATGGAGTGACACCGACCCAACTACAGGGTGTTGAAGTAACAGTGGTGACACAGAGCGGGTTTTGGTTTGTAGTACTCAACCTTCTCCCAATCGCGCTCCCAGTGATTCTTTTGATCTTTTTCTTCTGGATGATTTCTCGCCAAGCAAAAGGGGCGGGGATGCAAGCGTTTAATTTCGGACAATCGAAAGCACGCGTTACCGATCCATCAGATAAAAACAATTCAGTGACATTTAAGGATGTTGCAGGTGCGCGCGAAGCAAAAGAAGAATTGAAAGAAATTGTGGATTTTTTGAAAAATCCGAAAAAGTTTTTGGATATTGGTGCGCGTATTCCAAAAGGAGTGCTTCTCACTGGTGCACCGGGGACTGGGAAGACGTTGCTTGCGAGAGCGGTTGCAGGAGAGGCAGGTGTCCCATTCTTCCATCTTTCAGGAAGTGAATTTGTGGAAATGTTCGTCGGTGTTGGAGCATCACGAGTGCGCGATCTATTCAAAATGGCAAAACGTGCATCACCTGCGATTATTTTCGTAGATGAAATTGATGCAGTTGGGCGAGTTCGTGGCGGGGGATATGGTGGAGGAAATGACGAACGCGAGCAGACACTCAACCAGATTCTTGTGGAAATGGACGGATTCGAACCAAATGACAAAGTGATTGTGATGGCAGCAACTAACAGAAGCGACGTGCTTGATCCTGCACTCTTGCGTCCTGGACGATTTGATCGACGGGTGACACTTGATTTGCCTGATCGTCGTGACCGTGAAGAAATTCTCCAAGTACACGCCAACAAAAAACCGTTCGGTGAAGATGTGAATCTCAAAGTAATCGCAGAACGCACACCCGGATTTTCTGGTGCCGACCTTTCATCATTGATGAATGAAGGAGCGATTGTTGCAGCGCGTGAAAATAGAAAAAAGATTTCACAGTTTGATCTGGTGCGTAGTATTGAAAAAGTAATGCTTGGTCCAGAGCGTAAAAGTCATCTTATGACTACACAAGAGAAAAAAATCGTTGCGTATCATGAGGCGGGGCATGCACTTGTTGCGAGTGTGCTTCCTGATGCCGATCCGGTGCACAAGGTGACGATCGTTTCTCGTGGAAATACTGGAGGCTTTACTATGAAAATAGAACTCGAGGAGCGACGCCTCCACTCGCGACAAGAATATCTCGATGATATTGCAATGTCGCTTGGCGGATACGCTGCAGAACAGTTGATCTTTGGCGATGTGACAACTGGACCTTCGGGGGATTTGCAATCCTCGACTGCACTTGCGCGTGCAATGGTGACTCGATGGGGGATGAGTGAGGCAATTGGGCCATTGGCTCTTGCAAGTGAAAACGGGCAACCATTATTTGGCGCTTCGGTAAGTGGAAAAGAATATTCTGAAAAAGCTGCAGCACTGGTGGACAATGAGGTGGAGAAGATTATGAAAGAAGGACTGTCGCGCGCAAAAGAAGTACTCACCAATCATCGAAAAGTACTCGATGCGATTGCGGTACGTTTGATTGAAGTAGAAACGCTTGAACAAAAAGAATATGAAATGATTATCTCCGCTCACGGCATTCCGCTAAAAAAGAAAGAAGACAAAGAAACGAAAGTTGTATAACTAGTACGTAATTCCCGGGATGATAAAAAATCCAAGGAGTACTGCGATGAAGTTGAGCGCTGCGTGGGAAAGAATGATAAGTGGGAGACTTGGGTATTTGAGATACATGATTGCAAACCCGATCCCTCCCACGAATGCAAGTGGGAGATTGACGAGGAGTCCGGGGAATATAGTGTGTAGATAGGTAAACAAAAGTGCATTCGCAAGGATGATCCATAATGGATTTCGTGAAAGCGCACCAAGCGCAGGAATGAGGTATCCACGGTAGGCGACTTCTTGAAGAAGCGACACGATAAAGAAAAGATAGAGAAAATGGTTGTAGTGCCACCATCCCTGCAGTTCTTCTCTTCCAATGAAGTGTTCTCCAAAAATTGAAATAGCGAACACGCCGATGATTGTAAATATAACGTATTGCCAAAAATATTTTTTTGCGTTTGTCAGTGTGACCTCAAACATTGCGCGCGTCCAGTGTTCTTTGATGAGGATAAGTAAAAGAAGAAATACAATAACGCTCAATGCCACTACTCGATAGGAAATTGGAATAATGCCAAGGTGTATCAGTATGAGTGGCGCGATAAATACGAGCACTATCTGAATGAACAACACACTCTTCTTTGTTTTTATAGAATCAAAAACACTAATGAGTTGCGGGTTCATATATTAGAGCTGACTTTTATCTGTTCCTTCTTGTTCGAGCTCGCCTTCAAATAGTTCGAGAAGACTATAGTGCCAATTGATCGCTTCTTCTGCAAGCATGAGGAGTTGCTCGTTATTTATTTCTTGTGCAACTCCTCGAATGACTGCGTAGTGGACAATCGCCGCTCCTTCAAAAAAGCCACTCCATTCAGAAAGTTCAACTGCGTTGTGCCATTGGTCTCCCACATAGAGATCGCGCATCGCTTTGAGTTTCGTGAGCGTCTTTTCTGCTTTTGCGTGTGTCGTATCAATGACATCTGCTTCAGTTGCAATAGCAACAATCGTATCTATGTGCATACGGAAACGTTCTTTCATATCGGAAATCTTTTCTTCACCAAATGCTTCTGTGAGCGCATCGATACCACGATCAATTGTATCAATACCAAGTTCGTTAAACGCGAGCACCTCTCCCATTTTTTTTGCACCAAATTCATGTATCATATACACAACTATAGAGAAAATTGTCTTTTTAGACAAGGTTGCTACAATCAATACGTTTGAAAGGGGCGCATAGCTCAGTTGGTAGAGCGCCGAGCTTATACCTCGGTGGTCCATGGTTCGAGTCCATGTGCGCCCACAGATATTGACTTTTTGTTGTTTTTATGTAGAATAAGGTGAAATTATTTAAAAACAAAAAAACAAAACAATGAATAAAAAACAAAAACTTTTCTGGCTCATCGTGGCCACTTTTTTCTGGGCAAGTTGCTCAGAAAAAGAGACAGTCACTCCTGGTGGTACGGGAGGAAGTAGAGATACTGTTCTCACCTTAAAAAGGGCCGGAACGGACTCTCTAAAAGTAAATGTACTGGCACACCAATTAGTCGGTAAGTACACAACGCACGTCCCTGAGGATGCTTGGGGATTTGTTATGAGACAAATTTCAGCATATTCCAGTGACACTTCATTAGTGTTACAAAACATTCAGGTAGAATTTATTGGCGATACCATTTTCTACTCTGAAGTTTTTCAGACTTCCCAAGTTGCGAATTTCAATAAGCAGCTTCCGCCTGCAGACTATCAGACATTGGTGTATGCCGATGTTGTTCGCGGAAAAAGTGGAGCGTTTGTTTCCCTTCAAGAAGCATATTCGTTTGCTTCAGTAGGGGGGTTAAGTACTGGATATGTTGATGGGCAACCACTGTCTTTCGTGACAACAACCCCAACAAGCAGTCTGACTGCTGATATTGGGGCAATTATCCCCACTAATAACAAAATACTTTATACATCAAGCGTTGATGTGCTTAGTGTTAAATTATCTGCAGAAGGAACTACGACGTTAAAAAAGATTTTTTTCAGGAACCCCAGTATTGGGAGTGTTGACATAAAGGTCTTTAACGGGAGCACTGTGATAGGTTCAAAATCTATTTCAGATACAGGTAGTGTATTATTATCTGTTGGTGTTGCTGGCGGTAGTACTGTCTCTCTTACTGTTCAGGCAACGTTTTCGTTGGAACAGTTGGTTGAGGTTGGGCAAAGGGTTGTTATTGAAAATTTGGAATATGTGGATGACCACAAGGATGTGCATACAATATCTGAAGAAGTATATTCTTCCAGTATATATGTATATAAGGTGTTACCCATGTTTACGTTCACCGCACTTTCACCTACTCTTCATGAAGGTACATTTGAACCTTTGTATACATTTTCTGTTCAGGGTGGGGTTATAAAACAGTGGTCGTACAAAACGACCATATCCGACTTACATGAACAGAATGACATTTTTGTTGACTCATTGGCACTTTTCATTAATGGTGTAGATGTAACCAGTGATTACTATATAAGTGATCAAAATGGGACACTCATCACTGCGATTACAAAAGGAGTGATGCAGGTATTCCTTTCAAGAAAAGGAGGGTATGAACTGAATGCCTTATCAAAACAAACAATTGTTTTGAAGGGCGTCTCTCGGAATGGAGGCTTGGATGGTGAAGACGCATTACAGTTGCAGTTGTTACTTGATGACGCTGAGTCTGGAGAGCATTATCTTGCGAACGGATTTGGTTACGCCAACACATTGGCAGTGGGTCAATTGATGGGTGGTACACCATATCACTTCATATGGAGTGATGGGCGATCATATACCCATAATGCCATTACAAATCTCAGCTCTAGCGATTGGATGAACAGCTCATCCTTTTTAGTTAGTGCTGCTGTGCAAACATTTAGTTTGCAGTAGATATTATTTATTATAAGTTCCACCACCATTGATATGGTAGGTGGAACTTTTTTCTTTTCCACACTTTTACACATGGCATTTGTTTTCTAAAGAATGAAAAAGGCGTATACTGTGCTTAGATTGCATTCCGCATAAAGGAAGCAATCGTTGCGTATGATACAAAAAGCAGCTACATGGTTCGGTATCATTTTCATTGCAGTCGGCGTACTCGGTTTTGTACCAGGGATCACGCAGAATGGAATGTTGCTTGGAATTTTTCAAGTTGATGCTCTCCATAACATAATTCATTTGCTCTCAGGTATTGTTGCACTTTTGAGTGCTGGCAGTGCATCTGGTGCAAAAACATACTTTAAAGTGTTCGGTGTTGTGTACGCACTCGTAACCATCATTGGATTCTTGCAGGGTCAAACCGTACTCGGATTGATCAACGTTAATGCAGCCGACAATGTATTACACTTGTTGATTGCAATCGTTGCTCTCGTTCTCGGGTTTGGTGGAAAGTCTGCAGCAGCTCCAATGATGACGCCTCCACAGCAACAGCAAATGTAAGTATTGTTTTACTTAGTGAATGAATAAACAAACAACCGCCTTACGGCGGTTGTTTGTTTATTCTGCGTGGAATGAAGTGATGCGAACGAGTTCGCCAATGAGAAGTGGTGCGCGAGCAAGTGTCGAGTCTTCGCGAATGAGCGTTTGTGCAGTGGTGCGCGCTGCTTCAACGAGACGAGGATTTTTTAGTGCTTCCATGCCGATGTCAGAGATTCCCCACTGTTTTGTTCCGGTGAGTTCTCCTGTTCCGCGCAACGTCAGGTCATATTCAGCGAGTTCAAATCCATTCTTTGCTTTTAGAAAATAACTGAGGCGTTCGGTTGTGGTAGTGCTTTTGCTTTCAGCAAACAGGTAACATGTTGGTTGGTGGGCACTTCGTTGTACGCGACCACGAAGCTGGTGGAGCTGGGAAAGCCCAAATCGTTCTGCTCCTTCGATAATGATCATTGTTGCGTTTGGGACGTTTACTCCAACTTCGACAACAGACGTTGCAACGAGTATGTCGCTTTTGTGTTCGGAAAACTCCCGCATGGCTTCTTCTTTCTTTTCTTTTGTCATTTTGCTGTGTAGTACACCGATAGTAAATTCAGGGAACACTTCTTCTTGCAACCGCTTCGCTTCAACGATGACTGATTTTGCAATGACCGCAAGTTCTTTTTCGGGATCTGGTTCATTGATGCGTGGACAAATCACATAGAGTTGGCGACCTTCATTAAGAGATGTGCGGATTGTTTCATACATCGCGTTTCGTTTATCTGGCGTAACAATTGTTGTAGTTACAACCTTTCTTCCTTGTGGAAGTTCGTCGAGCACAGAGAGATCGAGGTCACCATAAATGGTCAGTGCA
>Ga0214923_10005046_pt1 | contig 15553 bp, 18 predicted proteins | sample LL1510_MetaG_FD_177993 | JGI IMG/M metagenome (GOLD analysis project Ga0214923, IMG submission 177993) | Freshwater microbial communities from Lake Lanier, Atlanta, Georgia, United States - LL-1510 | ecosystem: Environmental > Aquatic > Freshwater > Lake | place: USA: Georgia | collected...
CCCCTTTTCCTGTCGTTCTCGCTGTGCCGCAAAGGCCCGTCCCACTCCGGAAGAGGCCGTGTAATAGGCAGTTGGTAGTGTTGACTTTATTTCATCGCGAAACTGAGAACCGTGGAGTGTTGAACCGTTGGTGAGGCCGCGAAGCGACGGGTAGGTGTATACCGTCTTTACGCCATAGAAATTTCTCATGCGCTCAGCCGCAACATCTGACCCTGCTGTACGCACTCCAGTAATTGAAATGACATACGCGCATCCGAAAACACACAAAAGGGCTGCTGCTCCTTGCGTCCACAAACGTGTCCTTCCCCAAACACGAAACAAAGTAATGGAGAGTATTGCATAGAGAGTTGCGAACACAGTGAGGGGAACCTCTAAATACTCCGAAAACAGGAGTGGGGGAACAAATGCTGCAATGCCGGTGCCAAGCATACCGCCAACACTCACCCATCCGTAAAAAAGCGGAAGATGTGCAGCCTGAGGACGAAGGCGCCACACCTGCCCGTGAAAAACTAAGGAGGAGAAAAAGAGAAGCGCGCAGTATGCCACGACTGCGTACGGCAAGGTCGATGAGGAAACCGGCGTTACTAAAAGAGTCGCTCCAATTGAGGCAACGGCCAAAAGTATAGGTACCGGAGAAGATGCTCGGCCCCAAAACGCAAGTACAAACGAAAGAAAGTAGAGTACGAGTGGTATCGTCCAAAGCACGGGAAGCGGCATGAGTTCTTGCGTCAGTTGCGTTGTAATAATCGAAAGCAGTCCCGCAGGGAGTGCGGAGAGCACAACCCAAAGCACTTTCGTTTTATTCTCGACTTGTGGCAGCGCTGTCAGTAACGGTGCCGGTGCTTCTTCACGGACCGAACGTGCTATCAAGATATGGAGGCATACCAAAACCAAAAGCATCGCTGCGCCACTCCAAAATAAGGTTGTGATTGAGAGAAAGGGTTCAAGAACGAAGGGAAAAAGCAGGACCGCACATATCGAAGCACCGTTTGATACTGCATAGAGCGTGTACGGTTCAGGATGAAACTGGCGGTACCAATACTGCAGAAGCGGCGACGTACTGAGCATAAAAAATACGGGACCAGCCCAGAGCGTGAGTGTGAGCGGAACACCAAGGAGCGGTCTCTGGATGAACACAGGCCCAACCCACCACGCACAGAGAAGAAGAGTAATCGAGACGCACCATGCAACACTATGAACTCTTTTTTGTAGGTGAACTGAGTACGTCGTCAGTATATACACATACCAATATCCCATGCAGAGAAGTGTGGTAAAGAAAAAGAGACACATCGCCCACACCGAAGATACCCCGCCAAAGTACGGAAGGACGCGTTTTCCGAGGAGTAATTCAAAACCGAATAGTAAAAAAGAGCTGAGGAATACCGCAGCAAAAAACAGAGCACGCATAGACTCATGGTATCACCACCTCCCCGAGGCACCGCCACCGCCAAACGAGCCGCCGCCAAAACCCCCAAATCCCCCTCCCGATCGTCCGCCCAAGCCTGAACTACCGCCCGCCCACCACGGTGGGTCGATGTTATATCGTCGCGCATGTGCTGCCGTACTCGACACAACGTAATCAAAGAGAAGCCCGAAGAGTGTGAGTCCCAGCGTAAGAAACGCACCTCCTATCAGCCACCATCCAATAAAAGTACTAATACTAACACCGAGTCCTGCACCAAGAAGACCACCAAGCCACCACTGCTTGGTGCGTCCCAATATCGCTCCGAGCCACTGAAGAGCCAACGCACCAAACACAAAAATAAATGGCAGAGCACTTTCAATGTCTTTCATAGAAACTGAAACGTTATTTTTGTACTCACCGTTTGTCGCTTTTATGAGACTTGTGACGGCGTTTGTAACTGCAGTATCGTAATCCCCCTGTTTAAGATACGGAACCATGTCATTCTGTATGATTCTGTTTGCAACGCTATCCGGCACAGCGCCTTCGAGCCCATATCCCACTTCAATGCGAATCGCGTGCTCCTCTTTCGAAAGAAGCAGCATAATGCCGTTGTCTTTTTGCTTATCCCCCACACCCCACTTCTGAGCAAGTGTGACTGCGTAGTGTTCAATATAATCCCCTCCCATGTCAGGCACAGTCACTACGCTGATTTCGTTTGAGGTACTTGCTGTAAACACTACGAGCGTACTCTCGAGAGAAGCTATTGTTTCCGGGGTAAGCACGCTTGCATAGTCATTCACAAAACCCTGTGGTCGTGCCGAAACTTCAAAGGCGGAAGCGGGCGCCACGAATGCGACGCCCGTAAGTATACCCACTATAGCAACAAGAAGTTGCTTCATATAGCTAAAACTGTACTTTTGGTGCTTTATCTGCCCCTACCTCTGCCTCAAACATGGTGCGTGGTGCAAATCCAAACCACGATGCGAGCAACGATCCCGGGAATGTTTTTACACTCACATTAAAGTCGCGTACGATTTCATTGTAGCGCATGCGCTCGACCGATACACGATTTTCAGTCCCGGCAATCTCTGCCATGAGTGACTGTACATTTTCTGCCGATTTCAATTGCGGATAGTTTTCCATGACCGCAAGAAGGCGCCCAAACGCACTCTCTACTTGTCCAGCCGCAGCTGCCTTCTCGTCTGTACTGCGCGCTCCTGCGTAATTTGCCCGAGCTTGCGCAAGTGCGCCAAAGACGGTCTGCTCTTGCTTCATCACGCCTTTTACTGACTCAACCAAGTTTGGAATCAAATCGACACGACGCTGGTACTGCGTTCCCACTTGTGCCCACTGTGCCGTAACGCCTTCATTACTGCGCACAAGACCGTTATACTTTCCGCCTACCATCAAAACGATAACTGTAAGAACTCCAATAATGACCCATGTTGAGGCAACGCCTCTAGAAGTTGTTTTCATGTCGTAATTGTACAAAACGCGCTGAGCGTGTCCAGGCTTTCTTTTCTCGAGTAAAACAGGTATACATGTCGATAGTCCATAGCAACCGAGAGGAACCTCACGATGTACGTTTCTATCTTTACTGGCAAAGGCGGAGTTGGTAAAACCACAAATGCCGTAGCACTTGCACTTCACAAAGCGCAGCAGGGAGTACATGTTGGTATCCTAGACTCCGACGGTGGGCATAGCGTTGGTGTCACCTTAGGGAAAGAAAGCATTCCCTTTAACTCAATTCAAGAAGTAAATCCTCACCTCAAAGTCGGTGTCATCGAGCCCGTCAATTACATCTCAATTGCAGATGCAAAGAAACGAAAGATGTCGGTAAAGAAATACTTGGAACAATTTCCAAGCGACCACGGTCTTATTCCGCTCGCCGATATGGCAAACGCATTCTTTGGCATACCTTCAGACACGCACATGCTGCAAAAATTCTGCGGGCTCGTATCCTTAGGAACCCATCTCTACGAGACCGGAACAAAGCACATCGTGCTAGACATCGAGCCAACAGACGGCATGACAAGGCTGCTTAAGTATTCTGACGCTACAGCTCACAGTCTGACTAATCTGCAAAAAAAGGGAAAAATCTCTCTCGCAGCTCTTGGTGCCAAGTGGCCCGATATTGCTACATACCTCAAAGGAGAGTACATACAACGTGCAGACTTTTTTGCGCGACGAATGCTTATGACCGTTGACGCACTGAAGAAGGCACTGTACTTCATCGTCTGTATTCCTGAAGAAAGCCCCATAAAACAAACTGCAAAGATACGAGCAGTTATCGAAGAGTTCGGTGCACATGTTCAGGGTTATGTACTCAACAATGTCAGAGACGAGGCAGACTACTGTATGCGCGGACTTCTCCCCATCGACAGGCCATGTATTGCTGTCAGTCGAGATCAAGGACTCCATACCGATCCTGAAGAAAAGCGAAAAGCGCTGATTCACATTGGAGGGTATCTGTCGAACAATCTGGGAATATGACATCACAAGAGGGGTCGGCGCACCAGCGCCGACCCCTGTTTTATTTCCAAGTCTTTCTTATTCCGACTTTCCATCCCACCCAGTTCACCACCGGGTGAAAAAGTACCGAGACCACCAGAATAATCACAATGTGGTTTACCCCTATCCATCCCGAGAACGGAAGGATTGCGATCAAAGCTGCCACCGCAAAATCAAGTTGGTCATAAGGCCACCACGGTGAACCCGGCGGGATTCCTCTTCGCCGTTTGAAGTACGACTTGAGGTGATCTCCTACCACTGCTCCACACCCAAACAAAAATGCATATAACACTTTCTGTTCAGTGGTGTCTGCAAAAAGTACATTGTGACGCGTATTAAAACTATGAAGACTTTGCTGAAAATCAACAGCAATATACGCCCCGACAAAACCAACAAGATACGCGTCAATTGTTTTGTGTCCGCCAAGAAGCCGTCGGCTTATAGTGACAGGGGGTATCCCAGCCCACCTCGCAAATCCAGGGCACTGATTTGCTACAAATGCAGGCAAAAAGAACCAAAACGCACTGATAATTTCTTCCATGGCTCACTCCCATTCTTGAAGACTTTTTAAAAGCTACCGCACCACAATGCACCGGTCAACTATACGACTATTTTTCCATCATCAATTTTTACAATTCGGTTTGCGCGTTTTCCAAAGTCTTCTTCGTGAGTCACCAACACAATTGTTTGTCCTTTCTTGTGCAGTTCATCAAAGATATCCATAACGAGACGTGACGACTCGTTATCAAGATTTGCGGTTGGCTCATCAGCAAAGAGAATGACCGGATCATGGGCAATTGCCCGCGAAATAGAGACGCGCTGCTGTTCTCCACCCGAGAGCTTTGATGGCAAGTTACCGAGACGGTGGCCCAGATTTACTCGCTCGAGTGACTTTTGCGCCTTTCCATAGGCCTCTTGTTTTGAGAGTCCTTGCATCAGAAGTGGTAACGCAACGTTTTCAAGTGCGGTAAGCTCGGGCAAAAGTGCGTAATCTTGAAACACGTACCCCAGCGTATTCAATCGAAATTGAGTTTTTTCGTACGTCGTCATGTCGTGAGTATTTTTTCCGTCGATTACTATCTCACCACTAGTCGGGTCGTCGAGAAGCGATATTTGATACAAGAGCGTAGATTTTCCTGCGCCTGAACGGCCCATGATGGCAATGTACTCACCTTTTTTAACTGTGAGATCAATGCCTTTCAAAACATCGATGGTACGCTCACCATCTTTGAAACTTCGCTTAAGATTTTTTACGGTGATCATATACCCGCCAAAATTTTAAGAGATTCTGGTAACATCGTCCGGAGTTGGTTGCGACCCCATCCTGTTTTTAGCCACTTCTCACGAAGAAAAGCGTCTTTCTCGCTTATAAAAGCTTCATAGTGAGCAAGTGTGAGCGGGGTCCGCAACCTCGTCGAAAGGACTTTTCCAGCGTTATGCAAGGTAAATCTCTTTTTGAGATTATTGGTACAACCAACATACAGTTGTTTATCCTTCTTACTGTGGAGTACATAGACGTAGTGCATAAAATTTAGGCGGGTAAATTAGTTACGTCCTAAGATCGAATCAAGCGTATTTTTTCGAACAATCATGCGAGCAGGTAGATATCCCGCAACAAGTGTCGCCACAACAAGAAGTCCCACACGAAAGAAGGTTGTGTTAAATGGTGCATAAAGGATGCCGTCAGAAAATGGAAAGTTTATCGGATGTGCTGTGAAATAGGGCACCAAAAGTCCGTATACAACGATAAGCCCAATTCCCGAACCGATAATTGCATAAAACACTGACTGAAACACATACGCAATTTCAATTGCGTGCCCGCTGATGCCGATACCTTTCAAAATACCGATAAACTTGCGGCGCGTGAGAGCATTAATGAAGATGACAATGAAGATGGTAATCGCAGCGACAATGAGACCAAATGCGCTGAAAAATGCTCCGAGCATCGAAAATGTCTTTACAATATCTTTGAAACCTTGGGGCTGTGCCTCTTCAAATGTTTGTACTTTTGCGTACTTCCCCACACCTCGAAGCGTAATGTCTTTACGAACCGAGAGCGGATCGACGCCATCCGCTACATGAATTGCAATTGCCCCCACGTTGTTATCACTTCTACCAGACAGAGCACGAAGCTGCGTGTCCGTCATAAAAATGCCTTGTCGAATATTATCGACCTTGCTGCCCAAAATTCCTTTTATGGTCATCTCGCGTGTTTGCCCGTTGATAGTCACCCGTACCTTTTCGCCAACGTCGGCCTTTTTGAGTGCAGTAAAGTTTGGACTGTCATCAAATGGAAGATACTTTTTAAGCAGAAAATACCCAATTAAAATCTGATCAAAATCATCAGGCTTCAAATATGCGCCATCCTTTAAAAACTTTCCAAGATTGGTGGTTTTATTCTCCGCGGCAGGGTCGATGCCGTAGACCTGGCCGCTTGCCGTGTCGCGCTTTTCCCCTTCACGGCGATTCAAATAATCTGCTTCGAGCGTGGCGCGGTCTGTGTAACGCGATGAGAATGCTTTAATCGTAGAAATGGTCGAGAGCGTTGCCAAGACTGACGGCGTATTTTCGATATACGTCTTATCAGAAAGCGGAGAAATAATGACGTCACCAGTGTACTGCACACGCAGCTGCTGGACTGCCCCCTGAATGAGACCCACCAAAAGACCTGAAACGACAACAAGATTCAAAAATGTGAGCACCATCACAAACACAATGAGTCCCGTCGTCCATAGAGACGAGCGACGAAGCTGACGGAGGGCTAAAAAGAACCCAATGCGCACATCGTTACTGAGTGCCATACCCAGCTCTAATCTAGGTTCGGTAAATCAATAATGGCGCACTGTCCTTGTGTAGAAAAAAAATATCTCGAGACTACTTTCGACTGGAGAAAATTTGGGCTGGGCATATGCTACTTTTGTGACGGAACAAGAACCAAGTCGCCGACTGAGAGTCCGGAAATAATTTCAATGAGGCCGGTAGAGGAAACTTCTCCCGTCACCACTTTTCTTTCTTCGCTCGTAGCATCGGGACGAGAAATCACGACCGCCATATCACCATCTTTTTCTGTCACGGCGCCTTCGGGGATAAGCAGCACATCAGAGCGCCGCTCGGTTGTAATTGTTACGTCGGTGGTAAGGCCTGATTTGAGGCGCGCATTATTTTCACTAAATTCAAGTGTGACTTTGTATGATGCCACGCCATCACGCACCGTTTCCGCCGGGTCTATGGAAATGACTTTCGCCTCAAATTGCGCGTCAGGAAGAGCATCGAGCGTTACGGTCGCCGTATTCCCCACTTTTACTTTTGCGATAGAGAGCTCAGGCACATAAACTTCTATTTCAAATACGCCGCGGCTCATCATGGAGATAAGCGGAACATTGGTGGAAGCGATTTGCCCGCGCTTGGCGTCCACTTTCGTTACTGTTCCTGAAAATGGTGCAGTGATAAGAGTGCGTGCGAGCTGTGCCCGTGCCGAATCAACATCAGCCTGCGCACTTTGCACCTGCGCGCGCTGCGCGTCGAGATCTGCTTGTGTTGCACCAGCTTGTGCGAGCTTTAAGTTGTTTTGAGCGGTGACAACCGCATTTGCAGCACTTTTCTCGGCAGTCATTGCTGCGGTGAGGGTGCTGAGCGCACCGTTAACGCTCGTGCGAGCAGCAGAGACAGAAGTCACCAATGCATTAATGCTGCTCTGAGGAGTCGACTGATTCGAAATACCGCGATTTAAGACCGCGTTTGCCATTTCAAGCAATCGTACGATTTGGTTTATATTTTCAGTAACGGCAGCTGGAGTCGTGCTCACCGTATTTGACCACTGCGAAAGCATACTCTCTGCCTTCACGCGCGCCGCAACAAAGTCAGAGGTCATCTGTAAATCGGAAGTTTGAAATACGATCTGGGGAAATTCTGATCGTGGATTACTTACAAACAGATCGACGACGTTATGGACTGCAGCATCTGATGTCGTGTAGGCATCTGCAAGAGCGTTTTGAAGCGCTATCGTACTTTCCGCATATGCGGTTTTTGCACTCTCGAGCTGCGACTGTGTCACCGCGATTGATTCGGGACGCGTTCCCGCCTCAAGAGAGCGGAGCTTGGCACGCTGATTTGCAAGAACGGCTTGTCGTTGCTCAACAAGGGCGCGCAGATCATCGTTCTCCACTTGCGCCAAGAGAGCTCCAGCAGAGACACTATTTCCGACAGAAGTATAGACACCCGTTACTCTTCCTGCTTGTGCAAACCCGAGGTCAACTTGGGAGGCGGATTTTACTTTTCCCGATACCGTGACTTGTGTCACGAAATCACCCTTCGTAACCGTGAGAGTCTGCATCGGGACGCTCTTTTCTGACCCCAAGAAATACCACCATCCTACCCCGAGCACAATGATGAACACTGATGATACAAACAGCCGTGTGCGAATCATGAGTAGTACGGCGTGGGCAGCGTGTCGAAATGCCTCGAGCATGTCGTATATAGTATCACACGTTTAGAGCACAAAAAAACCGATGCTCGCTGCCGCTATCCAGCTGACAAGCGACATAGCACCCGATGAAAGCAGTACTATTTTTTCGTGCGATGAAAGCGTGGCAAACGGGGTCGTTGTTGCGATATGCATGATACGACCAATGAGAACGGCATTCACGATAAGAGTTGCGACGAACAAAAGTTTTGCAATAAAATAGACATTATGGAGGAGATAGTCCGCCTCTGGATAGGCAAGAAACATGCCTGAAACGATCATCGCGATAAGACCGGCCCACATAGCGTAGTGCGAGCGACGCAGATGCTCTTCAGAAAGAACCTGCTTTTTTCCAAAAAACCATTGAACCGCCTGTATGTCAGAAATAACCATCGTGAGAAACACGAACGAAAGCGCGATGAGGTGCACTGTCACCATACTCTAGCGCGCAAGAACCCCCACCTTGAGTGCTGCAAGCAGCGACTCTGGCCTCGTCTCACCGCCATGCTGGTTTTCAAAACGCTCGGTGCCGTCAACGCCGCATAATCGCAAAATACGCTGCGGACCGCCCGGATGCTTACTGATGAACGATGTCACATCGTATACAACACCATTAATCACGGTGTAGCAGCTCTCTGCAGAATTATGCTGTGCAACGGCACTCAGAGTAAGGCCCGCTGGTTTTGGTGTTGCGGGCGATGGCACGGGTGAAGAAACGCGGTCGGAGTTCTTTGGCGGGATAGACTCGGCACGGTTTGAATTCGGTGTTTCAAGTTTCGATTGTTCTGTCGGTGCAGCAATAAATCCATAGAACAATGTGCCTCCGGCAAGGAGAAAGAGCACGAGCGCACTACCTATGATTGCTTTGGGAATGGGCATAGATTGTATGGAATTAAAAAGCCATCGTTCGTATAACTTCTGCATCAATCTCGTTCAAATTAGTAAGACGGATGGCGCCAAAGATTCTTACCGTATCCCCCACTACGAAGCGTGATAGTTCGGTCTTCTTTTTTGCTTTATTGTATACAACAGTATCGCCAGAAAGATACACAGCGTACTCATGATACTCCTTCATGCCTTTCGTACCTATCGCAAGCATTATGGTCGCAGGCAGTGATGAAGAAGTCGAGAGAAGTATTCCTTCAAAGACGCGCGGCGCAAATATCTTTTGGTCTTGATAGATATCGATTTTTGAGACCGTCAGCGTGTTTGTAGGGTAGTCGTACATGCCCTCGACCATGTTTATTCTATCTCCGACACGGATATCAGAAAATTCTATAGTCCGCTTACCCTTGGTTATCATGGTCGAAGCAGAAAGCTGTACCGTCGTGGTCGCTTTATTCTTACCAAGCAGTGTGAATACAAATGCATTGGTGTTGGTATCGAGTACGGTACCTGAGAGCACTTTTCTGTCTCTGACGAGTGCATAATCTTTTATTGTCTGCGCCTTCACGATGATGGTTCCCGCACCATTTGCAAGGACACCGTCAACATCGAGCGTATCACCCTCAGAAATATCGTCGACGCGTGCGCTTTCTCCGTATGCCTTCTCCACTTTTGTTGACGTGCTTGTAAGAAGCGTAATGCGAATAAACGAATCTCCCCACACCGCACGTGCAAAGATATTCGTTCCTGCTTTTTGAATCACTACCAGATTTTTTGCATTAAAACTACCCTCACGAGTGATTGAAAGATCTGAGGCAGAAGCGGCACTCGTAAACAACGGAGCTATAATCACAAGCAAAAACAAGGCTGTTTTCTTCATAGTAAATATGGTGCAACAAAAAAGTGTGGACCACAAGCAGCGCTTGCGGTCCCGGTATCCTCAGGCCGTCTCGAGGGATGAGATCGAAGGAAGGATGAAATAATTATCGCTCGCATCCCTGATCGAAAGGACATACTCAAACTCAATCAGCTCACCGAAAAATGCAAGAGAAGCGGCGAACGCTTTATCGTGTAGTTCGGGAAGGCCCGAGAGCGAGAGCGCGGCGCCGTAGTTGCGCAGCCAGATGGCACCGCCGTAGCGGTCAATCTCTGGATTGCGTGATTGCCAGCTGCTCACATGCTTTCCTACCATTGCATGATTCGCAAGGCGTCGCGCTTTTTCTTGACTGAATGAGACATACCGATCGTACTTCTCATCCGGTGGGCACCCAATAACAACAGTGAGTCGTGGGCGGCCTTTTTCATCAGCAAGGCACAGCGAAGCACCCGGACGATCGATGAGATTGTGGTGTTGAACCTAGCGCTCGAACAGAGAGCGCGCACCGTTCAAAATGCGCTCTATAGTGTTGTTTGACAAACCCACGTTATTCTCCGTAGTTTCTTGTGCACCCAGGATTTGGGCTAAACATTTTGTAACACGATTCTTAGTCTTTTTCAAGTATGTATGCTAGACTCCTTTTTGTATGGATTTCCCTATCCGAATAAATAAATACATTGCCCATAAAGGATACTGCACTCGCACCGAAGCAGACACTTTGATTGAACGCGGAAGCGTACTCATCAATGGCCGCAAAGCTGTTCTGGGTGAGAAAGTGCACGAGCATGACACCATAGAAGTGCATACCAAGGAACGCGCCTACCGCTACTTTGCGTTTAATAAGCCACAAGGGGTAGTGACCCATTCACCGCAGTTTGGTGAGAAGGATGCCGTGGGTGCAAGTAAACTCTGGGGTACGTTCCCCATTGGCAGACTCGACAAGGATTCTCACGGTCTCATTATCCTCACCGACGATGCGCGTGTGACTGATCGGCTTCTTAATCCAAAATACGAACATGAAAAACAGTATCGAGTGACGCTACAACAAACTGCGCCTGACACTTTTCGTGAACGCATGGAAAAGGGCGTCAATATCGAAGGGTATCTCACGAAGCCCTGCACGGTGCGCACGCTTTCTCCGAAGAAGTTTGAAATTATCCTCACCGAGGGGAAAAAGCATCAAATTCGTCGCATGTGTGCCGCACTCAATACTGCGGTTGCGGACCTTGAGCGCATTCGCATCATGAACATTGAGCTGCGCGATTTGAAAGAAGGCGAATACCAAGCCATTACCGGTGCGACACTCACGCAGTTTCTCAAAAGTCTCGGGCTGTAACCCATCTCGTCCGAACCACTACATTATTTATCGCACCACTTCCACCATCACTTCGTGCCGCTGCATAAACGGCGGCGTAAATGGCGGATTATAAAATGCGGCTTCGACAGTACCGGTCGCTTGCACAGAATCTCGTTGCAAGAGTGTAATGAGTTCTTGCTTTTTTGATTCAACACGCGATGGATACGCCCACCACGAGTATGAAAGTACCGCCATGGTACGCGCCTGAACTTCAGTGAGCTTTACCCTATCATCATTCGGCTTTGGCAGCGTTGCGAGCGTGTACTGTTTTGGCATCACAAACGATATCGAACGCTCAGTATCGCTTCCCTCTTCTTTTACCGGAACGGTCATCGCGATCTGCTCTGATGAGCTTTCCTGAACCGGTGCCGTCATTGCGATTCCTTCTCGCTTGGTATTGCCGCCAAAAATATAGCCGGCAATGATACGGAATCCCTGATTGAGTGCTTCGCGATAGGTGCCACGCACGCGAGCAGTCGCAATGATGTACGAATTGTACTTGCGCAATTCATACCCCTTTCGTTTTTCAATCACCGTATATGCTGGTTCTTCAATGCCGCGCACCGTCCAGTACGCCGTAGCGCTCCAGAGGAAGAGTCCTCCCACCACAACGATTCCTATAATTGAGTAGAGTGACATGCTCACATCGTACACTATGATTTCTTTGGAAACCACGGGATAAATGCATTTGTCCGGGCTGCATAGAGTGACCAATCAGGATGAGCTGCCATTTTTTTCTCAAGCATCGGTATTCCCGATACGCGCAACAAGAGCCAGGTAATAAGTACCGGACTTGAAAGCAAAAGAAATGCAAGCACCTGAAAAGAGGGAGTGAGTGCAACGATAGCTAAAAACGCAATTGCCCACCACATCATAGATTCGCCAAAGTAATTGGGGTGGCGAGAATAGTTCCAAAGACCGTACTGCATCAGCTTCCCCTTATTCTCAGGGTTTCGTAAAAATGAGTCGAGTTGAGAGTCTGCAATAACCTCAAATAGAAATCCTATCGCCCACAATACTACTCCTGTAGTGATACTAAGAATGTGTGCTGATGCCCCATACAGATTTACCGCAGTAACTGGCAAAACAATAATCGCAGCTATCGCTCCCTGGAGCATATAAATTTGAAAAAAACTACGGAGTACAAACCACTGTCCCCACGATTCTCTCCATGCGCGATAGCGAAAGTCTTCTGGCTTCCCCCAATTTTTGCGTGCTATCCGTATCATGAGGCGCATTCCCCAGAGCGTCACGAGCGCCGTAAGTACCGTACCAAGAACCGAAGGAGTACCCAGGATGGAGGAGCTCCATGCACAGACTATAAGCGCGCCACCGTATGCAACATCTGCAATACCGTTATCTTTTCTGACAAGGGCAATACCAAAGGCAATGCACATGTATACTGCGAGCCCACCCACAATACTCGCAGCTACCATATCAATAGATAAAACGACTGATCCAGAAACTAATTCCCGCAACAGTAGCCCCCAGAGCTGTCCCCCACGCCATATCAACTACTGTAACCAAAAGCGGCCAGTCGCGAAGCGTCGCATAGTTTGTGAGGTCATAGGTTGCATAGGTGAAGAAGCCAAAGAGCGCCCCAAGCATAACCGCTTTCACAAGCGAGTTTTCTTGGATTGCGGGATAGACTGCAAAGTACAGAAGCCCCATCAAAAAAATGAGATAGAAAATAATTGCCGCTACCCAGTTAATCTGCGTCGTCATCAGGTGACCTATCTGTGCACGATAGAAATCTTTTGCAACAACACCAAGCCACACCATGTCGATAGCGAAAAAAGCGATAGTAGTAAAGAAATATAACGAGAGCATTTGTTGCATATCTATCATTATAGCATGTACAAAAACAGAAAGCAGCCGTCCTCAAAGGACGGCTGCTGCTTCATTCGTTGGCCTCACTTCACTGCTTTCAGGAGTTCATAAAGCGTCCACTCCATGAGTGCCATGTTGAAGAACGCGTGGGAAAGCGTAGAGTACATCGTTCCCATAAACTACTTTCCGTTCACCCCGCCACATTTCAAGTAGACGATGCTCAACGTGATACCGCCGAGACCTTGCATGAAAAGACTGATACAGCCGTGATGGGTGTATCCAAACAACGCCGACGAACACACAATCATGACCCACAAGAGCCATGGCGTCTTGAGAAATATCATCAAGAACATACTAACAGCGAGCAGTGTCGAGAGGATGATCAGAATGATCGGGTCCCTGCCTCTGAAAAGAACCCCGAAGTTGTCGTACAGTATTGCACCTGCAATGAGAAGACCCGCAACAATGAGGAGTGTTGCGATCCACGACCGGCGCTGTGCACTGATAGGCATACCCAACGGCATCATCCGAAATACCACTTCCTCCCACAGAGCAAAGAGAAAGACGACCCCAAATACACTAAGGTGGAACATTGCCTTTTTGTATTCTGTCCGGTACTCGTCGCCTAAGAAAAGCTTCCGAACTTCTTCCGAATACTTTTCGGTTTCCGGCGTTTTGAGATACGGCTCGAGTAGTTCAGAGATAGGAATCTCAACGGCGAGGCTTACTATCGCAACTGCGAATGCAAAACCTAAAAGCCAGAGCGGTGAACGCTCGACTTTAAGCCAGTTCATGAAGGACGTCATGTCAGTCTCCTGGTTTAGACTTCCGACACGGTATATGAAAGAGAAATTATTTGCAACAAAAAAACAGCCGCGCCTCTCGACGCAGCTGTTTGAGTTCATGCGGAACGAGCGGAGCGATTAGTCTTTGCGACCACTCCAGTCGTTCGTCGGCTGCCACCTTCCGGTGCGAATCCCGTCGTAGGCGACGCGGATCCCATCAATGGTATCCGCCTTGACCTCAATACTTTGCTCGGTCCCGGCACGAATCGTCTCGATTCGACCAGTGATGCTCCCGCCGTTACCATAGAGACCATCTTTGCAGGTGGCGCCTACCCACGTGCTCTGGTGAAGGACGTAGTCGCAGTATTCAGGTGGCACCTGTGGGTCAACGAACCCCGGTTTCATTGGATCCCCGATACGGATGAACGGATGTCCAGGTAGGGACTCGTCAACCTTTCGGTCAAATGCAACGAGAAACCTCTTAAAGCCTGGATCGCTTTCCGTCTTGAAAGGAAAGTCACCTTTCAGATAGATTCTTGTATCTGACATTCTAGTCTCCGTTTTTTGCTCGCCAAAGCTTTCTGCCAGTAGTGCCTCATTGCACCAAACCGGTACCTTGGATCGAGCAAATGAATTTTACACTAAAAATAGGCTTTTGTCAAATTACTGAAACAGCTTCAGATACTCCCCATACCCCTCTTCAGTCATTTTTTCTTTAGGGATAAATCGAAGCGCAGCAGAATTCATGCAGTACCGCATACCCCCACGTTCAGCAGGGCCGTCGTTAAAGACATGACCGAGGTGCGAATCAGCGATCTTTGAACGCACCTCTGTTCGACTAAAGAATAACTTTCGGTCTGTATGTTCCGTCACCGCATCAGGAGAAAGCGGCTTTGCAAATGACGGCCAGCCGGTGCCTGAATCAAACTTATCTTTCGAAGAATATAGAGGCTCGCCTGAGACCACATCGACATAAATACCATCGGCATAATTTTTGTCATATTCATTCTTAAATGGTGGCTCAGTTCCCTCTTCTTGTGTCACTTGATACTGCATAGGCGTTAATGTTGCCTGCAATTCAGTGTTACTTGGTTTTACAAAACGCATCCAGGGTTTATCCATAGTTTCTACTTTATTGTTTGTAATTTGTGGTTTTTCATTTGCTACTGGTCCAAGTGGCTTGGGAATCACATCGTCACCCCAATATTTTTTGATAAACGCATCTCGCCCCGACCCGTGTCGATAGTATGAATACCGCAACGGATTCTTTTTTGCGTAGTCTTGATGGTACTCTTCTGCAGGCCAAAACTTCACTCGCGGCAATACTTCCATCACAATGGGCTTATCAAACACCTTCTTTACATCAGTGTCTGCAATCACTTTGAGTGCCGCTACTCGCTCGTCTTCAGTTTCATAGTACGCAGCAGTGAAGTTTTGGCCT
>Ga0214923_10005047_pt1 | contig 15553 bp, 13 predicted proteins | sample LL1510_MetaG_FD_177993 | JGI IMG/M metagenome (GOLD analysis project Ga0214923, IMG submission 177993) | Freshwater microbial communities from Lake Lanier, Atlanta, Georgia, United States - LL-1510 | ecosystem: Environmental > Aquatic > Freshwater > Lake | place: USA: Georgia | collected...
CGGTACCAAAATAACCTACCTTTTGTACTAAACCGGTAGCAGAAGCTGCCATCACAAAGGTATTCAATACAAGCAACGATTTACCAGGTTGATATGAAAATACTTTGGTAGTTTCTCTTAATGCACTAGCTCCTGCAGCATTTGTAACATTTAAATCGACTAACCCCTGTGTTAAATTGAAAGAAACAGAACCACCATTTGCCGATAATGTAGACCATAAATTATTATTTCTATATCTATGTGAGGAATCAAATAAAGTGAGAGGAGAGGAGGTTCTTAATCTATTAAATGCATCTACTTGTGTAGGATTAAAGTTAGTGGCAACTGAACCGTTAACTTGAACTGCAGTAACTGGGTTTAAAACTGTCATAGCACCGGATACCGCTGTAGTACCAAAAGGCATTACGGAAACTGCGCCCATTTCGTAGGGCTGCCCCTCAAAGATAACTGTACCTGTTCTTATTACTTGAGCATGCGTACTAGTACCAGTTGTGTAATGGTCAACCAGCCCAACATCACCTATATCTACATTACTAGCAGAGAGTACTAATTGAATATCGGAAGCATTAGCGAGATATGTTATAACACCGTATTTTGAGTAGATATCTACAGAGCTAACAGCACCAAAAGAGGTGTCTGGATAACTCCATCTTACAACAGAAATAGGGGGAAATCTACTATCATTCTGCAATTCAACGAATTTTTGGTATTCGACTAATTCTTGATTAGCTCGCACATTAGAATTAAACGACATATTAATATTTAATAAAAAACCGTTTAAAATAAATTAATTACTCAAATATTAATATTCTAATTATTAGTATTCAGGAATGTTTACCCCTGATCTTCCGTCCATGAAACACGGGCACGGGTAAGCGCATTATAACCATCAAATGTTTTTGTAGAAACGGTTAATACGTCCGGACCATCAGGGTAGGTAAAATTACCGCCTATGACACTATTACCTAGATCTCTTACAACTTCAATGTCAAAATTCTCACTAACATAAGTGGGGGTTTTATATGTCGTTGTTGCTGGTGCATTAGGCGAAACAAAAAATGAAGCAATAAGATCACCTCCCGTTCCATCAACATTAAATGATCCGTCTTCTGTGTGATCCCAGTACTGTGCAATACTACCGTTTCCACCGGGTCTCCACCCCGATGCGGATCTAAATAGGCTTGAATCACAGTTTACCCTTACAAAAACTTGAATAGGATTAGTTGTAACAATACCTAAACTTCTCAATTTCATTGAAGAATGGTTAATTAAATTTCTTATACCAAATGGTGCAGTAATACCATAATCAACGGAAGGTGCTAGTCTTATACTCAATAATGCTTTTTCGTTACTTTCACTTGTCTGATATTCTTTAGTAAATCCTGTAAATAGGTACGACTTATCTTCAGTAAAACCACCGTCAATTAGTGCTGCAACGCCCCAATGGCTTAGAGCTGGTGAACAATTTTGATTTACTGATAAAAATCCATCACCTGCATTTATAGCAGGAGCAGTTATTAGCCCACCAGTATTTCTATTCTTTATTACAAGATTGACATTGTTTCCTGATGTACCGGCTTTTTGATACTCTATGTATTCGTTATTAACTAAAATTTTACCCTTCGAGGGGAGATAATAAGCATCTTCTTCTGATACCTTTAATATGTTTTGCGCGCCAATATAAACAGTTAAGTTTGATACAGGAAGTGGCTTTATATTACCGAAGACGGTTGATATTTTTGCAGTATATTGAACTGTCGTTCTATTAGTACCGCTATCATAGGTTGAATTACTGCTCAAGTTAAATGTCCCTCTAACACCTGATTCGGGCATAATCCCTACACTATTAGTAACAGTAATTTGAGTGCCTGAAGTAAGTTGTGAGGAATAATCACCAGTTAATTTAAACTCTACTGTTTTAGTACCTGGTATACCGCGTGGTGAAGAAGGAATTACAGGGAGGTAGGTATTTTCTGCGACTATACTATTTAAAATTTTGCCTTTTTTGCTACGACTAGTTATTTCAAACCGGCCAGGTAAATTACCTGAGCGCATATAGGCTTTATCATTAACGTTGTTATTGTAAAGCTCATGAAAATAAATTATTTTGCCTTTATTAGACCGAATACCGTATCTTACCTTACCAGCTCCGTACCAGGAATAATCAATAAATACCATCTGCATTTTGTTTAAGTCTACTGTATAGCCAGAGGGTCCAGTACCATCAATTTTATCTAAATTAAAATCGCTTTGACGGGTACGTATTTCTTCTGTTTTATTTACAATAACATTTTCTATAGTTGGTCCTCTATAGTAAGGTGCAATTCTGAGATTGTTATCATCAATAATCTTTACAACTAAATATGATTGACCTCTAATAACAATATATTCACCTTCATTAAGCTGTGATTTAAATCTACAGTTACTATCATAGCTTGATAAAAGCGGATTACCTAGAGTAGCGGTGCACGTACCGGCTAAAGGAGTAGTGCTTTGGCGTTTAACACAGTATAAATCTTTACCATCATATTCGAAAAATAAACCGTTTTGCTCATCAAACATTCCCGAGCGTACTGTTGCATCGTTAAAATTCTTTACGCGTACTTTTCCAACACCACCAGGGTTTAAGTCAGTTGTAGGAAACGGATTGTAATCATCTACTGGCATTCTTATTTTAAACTGTTTTGCATTTACAACCTCGGAAACAGCGAAGTATCCATTATATGGATTTCTGCTTGCTGTAGCGCTTAATTCAAACCCTGTAGTTTCAATATAGGCAGATTCTCTAAATTCGTACGGTTTAGAAAAGCCATGATATTGAACAGTTGTAATAATAAAATCATAAAAATTATAGCCTCTAGAAATTGTGTTTGTTGCAGCTATAGTACCGGTACCGGCCGGTAAAGCAACCCAGCTGCCCTCAGATATACTGGATATGGATGAAGTATTTTCAAAAGTACGAGCGCTTAAAGTTCCGTCCCATATTGTCCATCTTGAATTAGATGTATTATAGTAAATTTCATTTCCGCTGGGCCCGTAGAATGTAGTAGCAGGATCAAAAGTTTGTTCAATATCGTAAGTCCTGGTATATGTACCGTTTGTGGTGTTATTAGCACCGGCAATAACTATTTTTGATACATAAGTGCTATTATCAAACTTTGAAGTATCGACTTCGGTGTTATTAACTTCATAAACCGGTAAGAATAATATACCGGTACTAAATTGTACTGATTTACCTGATTGGTATTTAAAATATTTTCTAGTTTGTCTTATAATCTGCGAATTAGGTGCAGAAGTGCCTGGATTAATTTGTACACCGCCATCATAATATCTATGTACGGCAATACCCTCTGTTCTAGCATATATTAGACCTGAAGCAGGTACTATTGTTGTTGTAGATGGAAAAGGTGAAGTTACATTTGATATGTAAGACGCACTAGTGTCTGAAAGGATAGTGCTTATATTAAAAGTGCCACAATAACGAGCTGTGGGTTGATTGCTATCAACAACAATTATTGGTGAGTTTATAAATAAACCGTGAGGATATTTAAAGTCTATAATTGCCGCGCTTGTACCTGCAACGCTTGTTATTTTATTAATTGGTATATTAACATTCGAATATAGACCGCCGGTAAATAAAACAGTATATGGTGTTTTTTGATTGCCTACTAATGCTGATGGAGATTTTGTTGTAACTACAAAAGAATATTGGTCAGGTACTTGCGTAATAACATAAGCACCGTCAACATATGTTGTGTTAAGAGAGTCTTTTATTACAATAGAATCTCCTGTTTTAAAAGGAATACGAGGAATTACATTTACAGTGACTAATACGTCTTTGTTACCCGGGCCGGTAGGTAAGATTGAGGTGATTTGCTCGGCAGAAAATGCAGGCTCGTTAGCCCGGGCATAAACACCGGGGTAATTATTACTTGTTGTTAAAAATTCCCATTTAGAGGATTGTAGTGAATATTCAAAATCAGTATCAATTAAGCTTTGTGGGTTAGATACTCTTAATTTTTCAACAGCGTCTTTTGCTGAATCCACAGGAGCTACCCCGTCTGTTGCCAGCGTGCGCAAATAATCTAAATCTGTTTCAAAAGCCATTGACCCTTAACCAGGGGGGCCGTACCGGCCCGAAGGCCGGCCGTGCCCCCCTGGCGCCCTGTCCCACTGCTGGGACTTTCAATAAATGCCGGGCGCGACTTTGTTTCTATAAATTTCTTTATAGGTCGGACTATATCTTCATTCTTACGAATGCTGGACGCTCAAGCTGGTTATTAAGGTAATCCATTTTACCTCCAGTAGTCTCTACACCTTCAAAGAGATGGCTCTTTGCTTGGCTCGGTATTCCCTTAGTTTCCCTTAGGGTTCACCGAATTCATCCAGTACGGGCCTGTATAAAAATTTATTCTAGCGCGGTGTTACCTCCTCTGTACCATTTAGTTGTTACTATTCTAGTACGTTGTGCATATGTAACTATATCGTATTGACCAACAGGGTTACTTTTTGCAAGTTTACCTATCCTATATACTCTACCTTTTTGACGGCGTGTATAAAACGGTTTTGGAGAAAACCATTCAACATTATGTAAATTGTATCCTCTATAAATAGGTGCACTCCCTTCATAGAATATATTGCCACCATTTCTATCATAGTGGCACATATTTTGCATGTATCTCCAAACAACTTCAACAAAAACTATTTCATATTCTTTTAGCGCTACACCTTTAAAGCATTTAAATAAAAACTCATCAGATAGACAGTCAGGTCTTCCATCCCTTGTTATTTCTGGTATATCGTTTTTCCATTGATGTGTTTGCCATTTATACTCTTGGCTTGGATTTTTTCCTCGATCTGCATCTTGATTTTGTATTGGCCATCGATTTAAATTATCAACAGTATTATTATTAAACCATTGTTTTGCTTTTATTTTAACAGTTGTTGGTACTTGCGGTGTTGCTGCGCTCCATGGGTCAGCAATGAGTGTCCAGTTAACACCTTCTGCAGTACTTGCGTTTCTTAGGGCTTTATCTGTACTGTCAGTGAATGCGTTTAAATAAAAGGGCCCGCCTGGAGGTGCAGGAGGTACTGCCGGTGGCCTCGTTTTCCATTCCCATCTATTAAGTGTATTATTATAATTGACTATTGAGTTTGCAGATCCGCCTGCTGAATACGTTTCTTTATTTCCTGTACCGTCTAAATTAGCTACCCCGTTATAAATTAATTCAAATGCTACAGGGTAGGCAGAAAGAGTAACTACAGCTGGATATGAAGATTCAATTTTAAATAGTAATCTTGTCTGATTAGGGGTACTGTTGTTACCACCATTTCTTTGACCAAAGCGAGTGGCTAGGTACTCAAAAGTGCCTTTGTTATATCTAAAAATATATCTTCTTAAACCACTTTTTTGACCTTTGGGGTTATTGCGGTTGTTATTTAATTTTGCTTTAATATTATCGTTTAAATCACCAGGATAAATTAAAACATGTTTTTTTCCTTTGAAAATAGGTGGCAACGGCTCTTTATTTTCACTACCAATAAATAATCTATAATCTGTATTGCTCATGTTATTGTTAGGGTTTTTGAAAATAATGTTCCTGTTTCTATTACTGCAAATGTTTTGTAATAACCGACACCTGCAGACGCTTTAGTAATGGTGACTGCAGATAATAGTGGTATATTAGTTGTGTAATGCCAATATGAATTTAATCTAGTTAAAAGATTAGGTTGAATAACTGTAAAGCAAAAATTGTTTTCATTGTTACTATAGTGAAATCCTGCTGCTATAATGTGCGACTCACTTGATACCGTGGCAGTAATAGTTCCGCTATTATTAACTGGAGTAGAAATAGTGGGTTTATAAAGCCGTTTTATATATGAAATATCACCGGTATTAGTATTATAATAATGTACATCTTGATAGATTAATTCTTTTGGTTTTTGAGGACCACCTATAACAAGCCCATGTGAAGATGTTGGATAAGGAGATCTTGCCCTTTGTACTGTGTCGTCTTTATACACATTACGCAGGTACACGCGATCTAGTTCATCATACGTATATGTAACTGTACCTTCAATTGGTGTAATATTCACTATATCGTTCATATTTATTATGTTGTATATGTAATTGTTAAAAATAATGAATCCGGTGCAACGCCCAAAGACGTGGCACTTAAGCTTGAAACAATCCAAAGCGGATTAACTAGTAATCCATCAGGAAATACGATATCAAAATTTGTTTCTGTGGGTACAGAATAGGTAAATAATAATTTTGAATTTGGACCTGATATATTATTATCGCCTGACCATATTTGCAAATATATATCTGCTGATGGTAATGAAGGATTTGAGGAGGTATTAATACCTTTAACATTTTTAAGATAACCACTGACGCCACCAAAATTAGTAAAATATTTACTAGTTAAAGCTGTTGTCGCGACGGTAGTATACGCTTTTGGTATTAAATATGAAGTATTAGACGAATTAGCTGCTAAAAGCGTGTTGGTTTCTTTTAATAAGTTTTCAATATCAGAAACATTTACATTAATATTTTCAGCTGATAGAGAAACTTTTATATCTTCCGGGTTGGCAAGATATGTTATAACACCGTATTTTGGATATATATCTACCGTAGATAACGGGGCTGTTGATAATGGCCAATTAAAAGCTTCTGTAGAATCTGCATATTGATATCTAACAACTGAAACAGCAGGAAATCTACTATCATTGGCAATTTCTACAAATTTGCCGTATTCAATAGTTGTCGGGTTTCGGACAACATTAGATATAAAAGACATAATATTCAATAATATTTAATAAAAAACCGTTTGAAAAATTAATGCTGCAAATAAATATTTTTGCTAGTACACAATTGTGGCTAGCAATGGACCTAAAAAGGCCATAAAACAAAGAAAGGAGGTAATTATATGGGAAATAATGGTGACCTGCCTGTGGAAAGCGGTAAAGCTTATACAGGCCGTGTAGTTCCAGGTTTTACAACCTGGCCATCGCTAAGAGATGAATTCCTTACGCCCTTTGATAGGGTATTCGATAAACTAACCAATGACTTATTCCCTAGTCTATCTAAGGAGTTTGGTGTTGGTTTGTTCGAAAAGGAATCTTATCCAAAAGTCGACATTATTGATCACAAAGATCGAATCTCTATTGAAGCAGAGATTCCCGGTCTTAAGAAAGATCAAATTACTGTTGACGTAAAGGATGGTGTGTTGACTATCTCGGGTCAAAAACAAGCCAAAAGAGAAGAACATGAAGAAGGCTCTTACGTTCGCAGAGAACTGAAGCGTAGTGCATTTAGACGTTCTTTTGCTCTTGGTGATAACCTAGATCACGATAATGTTAATGCACAATTCCAAGATGGGGTGTTGGTTGTCGACATTGCTAAGATTAAGCCAGTCGAAACCAAAGCTAAGATTATCGATATTAAATAGAAGGCTCGCGCACGGGTCTTCATCGATAACTAATTAGAGCTCATCAGTATGTCCTGGTGAGCTCTTCTTTTTAGTGTTGATAGAATAAATAATAATATGGCCGGTAATATACAAGTTAATTATGTTGACACATTTCAGACAAGAATAATGTCAGCATTTACTAATTTAACAAAATTAGATAGTTCTACATATCCTGCTGTTTCTACAGTACAGGTATATCCTGATCCTACTACGGGTGGTGTTAATGCATTAACATCTATAAATGTATACGATCAGTGGGCTTTAAGAGTAAAAACTGCTTAACGTAACTCACCAATCTTCTTAAAAGGAATCTCTCTACCGTTTTCGTCTACTACAGCTTCACCGTCAACATATCCAATCATCTTACCTCCTTTTGTCATAACTGGTTGTACTTTTTTGTCGCCTAAGTAACGATATCTATGTCTAGAAGAGCGTGTACCGGGTGCACCTGTTCCTACTTTGGCTGGGGCTGACATAAAAACACTTATTGCTTGACGGTATAAAATCTACCGGTATAATAAGTAATTATCGCGGGGTAGAGAAGTCTGGTAACTCGTCTGGCTCATAACCAGGAGACCGTTGGTTCAAATCCAACCCCCGCTATGTTCATTAACAACTGGGGGCGTAATTGGAATCGATTGAATAGTGGAGTTTGCTAGAGCAAGTACTGGGGCATGCCAGTATAAAATAGCAATCATATTAAATGCCGAAGATAACTTCGACATGGCCATGAGTCTTGAAGAGGCTGATGCAATTCTTGCACAGTATGGCTTTGAAGATTCAGAAGCCGAACTCGAGTTAGTTTAACTCGATCGTCTCATTGTAGGTTGGAATCAGTAAGGTGAGGCGTATTACAGATTCCCGACTTGGTGTGTTATAGTGGTTATCTGCCAAGCGTATAAAATCACTATATCGAATGCATTTTGCTTAGTTCCATGCATTCTGAAGTGCAACTAAGATAAACTTGTAGTGCTGGTGAATGAAATTATTCAAGACGAGGGTTCGAACCCCTCCGCCTCCAATATATTACAAATTATCCAATTAAGTAGCCGGAAAAACAAGAACCGTTATTACCATGTATTCTTCCGAGATCTACATAAATAGACAACGCATCGCTTGCATTCAAAGGCAAAGCTAAAGAGAAGCTCATGCTGTTATAGCCTGCGGCATCGCTAAAAGCTTGTATAGAAGGATAAACTACCCCGTTTTTAAGCAGAAATACTCTATGAGGGGGCCCTGATCCACCAGATTCAGTGATACCAGAAAAATTAATAAAATAAACCCCGGCAACTGGAGCAGTAAATATTCCAGTTCCTAAATTTAACGCATTGCCTCTGTTAACATTTTGTACCGAATAAGTAATAGTGCTTCCTGCATTAAAAGGAGCAGCGGCGTCGTTGTTATTAACTGAAAAAGCAACTTGATTACTTAAAATATTTTCTCCTGAAGAAATAGATTTTGTAAAAGTTAAACCTCCATACATTATACTGTTTCCGGTGAGAGGAAAACTAGATGAGCCTAGTACCAATTGATTGCTTTCAGTTACTGTTGCATTTCTTCCAATAGCTATGGATCCGGTTACTGGTACAGTTGCATTTGATACAACTCCAATAAATATATTACTATTTCCACTTGGTAAAGATTCACCTGCTCTGAAACCCAAAGCTGTATTGCTCCCTCCATTAACAGAACTCAATGCTCCGCTTCCTATGGCAGTATTATCACCACCAATAATACCTTGTGAAGCTGTACCTCTGAGTGTATCTACACCTACGGCAACATTGTTATATCCATCTGAAAATAAACAGGAATTTGCGCCAATTGCAATGTTACCTACTCCAGTAACACAATTAACTAAGGAATTAATTCCAATAGCCACGTTAATATCACCTGCTGTTAAATTCTGTAATGCTGAATATCCCAAAGCAACATTTCCATTACCAATAATGTTTTGTTCTAATGCATTTATTCCTATCGCTGTATTATATAGCGAAACAGCAGAGGAACTTAATCCAAATCCTATGCTTGTATCATTGCTTTTTATATTGTTTGAACTAATTAATCCTGTAACAGTTGCATCATTTTTAACCAGCAAATTATTTTTAATTATTACCCCCCCACTTCCTGCAGCCCCTGTTTCAGCTAAAGTAGTCCCGATACCCACTTCCCCAGAAGACAGAATAGTAAACTTTGCATTATTATTGGTTTCAATTCTAAAATGATATGCATCATTGGTTCCTATTGTTATGTTTGCTCCTCGACTGTTACCTCCCGCGATAATATTAAATGCAGACCCAGCATTTACTGTGGTATATACTGAATTCCAATTATCACTAGTTCCTTTTATTGTAGAAACGATATTAATAAGTGTATTACTAGCGTTAGTTAAATTTAAAGTGTTTAATGACATAATATTTCCTTATTGAGTAAATTCATATAATGGGATAGCATATTGTTTTTCAGCTATATTTATTCTTATAAATAAATCTGTTAAAGTAAAACTAAGAGCGGAAGACGCGCTGTGAATAGTAAAAGCAGATGTACCGGGAAGTACTGTTGTCGTACCTACACCTATATTGTCTTTTGCTGATAAATCTCTTACAAATAAACTACCGTTTGCGGATATATTTCCATTAACAGTTAATTTTTCAGCAGGGTCTTCTACACCTATACCTACATTACCATCTTCTGTAACTATAAATTCAATGGCGCTTGCGGGGTCTCCAATAGTAGTTGCATTAAAAAGATAAATTCCGCTTAATGAAAATACATTAAACGTTTTTTCAGAAAAAGATTGACTATTATACCTATTATTTTGATTATCATATGCATAATTGCTGAAAACAAAGCTTTTTATATTTAATGGATATGCGGTGTCACCAAACCCTAAAGATCCTTCCTTACTATAAGCTGCAATTCTAGGATTATCATAGGCCCATACTCGCCATGCACTTCCTGAATGGTTGTTACTTAGAAGTGCATACCGAATACCAAGATGTTCACTACTAGTCAAAGAACTTGCATAAGTACCACCAAAAATACCCGGGGGCCTTCCTAAATTAGGCTCTGCGTTCTTAACATTTAAAAATACGTACCGAGAAGAAAGACCCTGTGCTTGGGTAGGGGTACGGGTACGTACTTTTCCCAAAATAGTTGTGGGGTATATATTAAAGTTACCCATAAATTTTACTCGTTATCGTTACGGGTCTCGAGAATTCCCATGGTAAAGTGAATAGCTTCAGGTGTGGGGTGTGATGTTGAGAAGGCAATAATATCTGCAGCCTCTAATACTAATTTAGAAGGCAGTATATTGGTTGTATCTTCCCCGGCAATAAGAACATCTTTGGCAAGATAATATGCAGGTTTTGCTGGAACAAAATTTAATGGATCGCCTTTACCGCTCACTAAAACTGTTATAGTAGCATCTGTTGAAGTATTATTGGTTATATAACCGTTTAAAACCACTGCAGCTCTTAAAAACGGTGCTGTATAAACGGCACTCAGTGAATTAGTTATAAAACCTGAATATCTTTTAAAATAATTAAGAGGTATATTTGGCATATTATTATTTATTCTAGAGCAAGTATTAAAGGCGTAACTAATGCAAGGACAGATTTATCATAACTTAATCCTACAATAGTAGATCTATTTTGTACAATAGTAAATCCGCTACCAACTTTGAAATCTCCTTTCTCATTTGTAGATGAATAATAAACAATACCATTATCACTATAAACAGCTTCATTTGCGTTATTGACAATACCACCTAATGCGGGTACTGCTTTTTCTAGCTCTGTCCCGGTGCCTATATATTCAAATGCATGAGTAGAACTTGCAATTATGCTCCTCAAATAAAATTCTACATATCTTCCCGGGGGATCAATAGTAGGATTTGCTGTTAGAGGAGCTAGTAGATTACTTACCAAAGTAATTCTAAATGCATCATTACCGTCTCCGTAAACGCTGGTACCGCTTACCGCTAAAACTTCATGATAAAACGTATTTCCATTGGGGTTAAGCTCAGCATTTACTCTGCTCCTCGGATCATCAAATGCTTTAATTAAAAGACCATCATAAGGTCTTTCAATAGGTATTCCTGATAATACAAATCCGTTTTGCAAAGCGGTTACAAACGCGGATAAAGGTTTAGGAGTAACATCTTTTATATAAATCGTATTTTCCCCCGCAGCAGTCGACCGGTATTGATAACCGGTAAGTACAGGAAAAACAGACTTTCCATTAGCTACAAGCCCGGATAATCCAAATGAACAGTTAGATGTACTAATGCTGCATTGACCCCCGGATTCACAATGTACTCCTTCTGTAGTACAGATTGTAAATGTACTAACCAACTGGGCATAACCACAATTAAGTATGTGTATTCCCTTTCCACCTTGATTAAATTGTGTAAATGAATCGGTAACAAAGCTTCTTAAAAACCCTAAAGCCAGACTACCATCAACACGTATACCACAGCCGCCCCCTAAAGCTGGTACCGGTTGATCTGCAATCACATGAAGAGCTAGACGCTTGGCAAAATTTATAGCTACTACTGTTGGGACAATTTGATCGGCTGGAATTACCCTTCCCCCGCCAGAATAATAAAATTGACCATTCGTAATAGACTGACTGTTGTTACCTGCATTTAAGTCAGTAATAATACCAGGTAAAATATAATCTCTTAAGTCTCTCTCACATTTGGCCTGGTCATATACTAATTTAGGGTAAGCAGTATTTACATAAGCAACTGTTTCTTTTGCAATATATAATATATTTGCATTTATAAGAGCAACAGCATCAGCAACTGATGTGGGGTTGACGGAATAAGAAATATTACGGTAATTATTTACCCCTCCAATAATAATTTCAGTAATTGTATCGAAACTCTCTGAAACTGCATCATAAGCAGAAAGCCCATACGTTGTTCCTCCTAAAATAGTTTGTCTATTTGTATTTTGTAATGTAGCGGAAAGACCTCGGGTAATCGAGCTACAGCCTTGAATATAAGGGCTGGTAGTTACAAAAGGAGGTGAAACAAATTTTAATCCAAAGGGCCCACCTGGTTTATTTACATCTAATTCATATCCAGGGGTATTGAAAGCGGCATAATAACCGGGGTAAGAAGATAAAAGATTAGGAAATGCACAAGCGGCTGCCGGTTCAATTGTATTTCGAAATGTCACTCCCCACATATAACAGGCTGTATTAAACCAGAAAAAATCTAATTGTCTATTTTTCGAAAATAAATTAGTTGTTCTTAAGAAACCTTCTCCAATTATAGAGGTTCCCGCGGGTACATAAATAGGATTTTCTTCTTCATAATTTCCTGCTTCTAAAATAATATTATATCTTTTTGGGGCTCGATCAAAAGCTATTTTACAAGCTTTTTTAATGGATTTAACTTTTTGTGAGGGGTTAAGACCGGAATTATTATCACTTCCAGAAGGGCTAACATAAATGGTACTAGCAGATTCGGTTTCATAATATACACCTTTTGAAGCATATATATTCCCATTCACGGTTAAATTCATTTCCGGAGTACCTTGGGTGTCCGGGGTAAATTGTGTCTTAGGAGTTGCACCGTCAATTACCACTAAGCCGTCGTCATCTATAAACAATGCATCTTTATTTGTACCCGGGGCATCTGCATCAATAAACCGTGCAATGGGTTGAGCCCCATATTGTACTACAGTCATGGCCGGTCCAGTTCCATGATTTACAACTGAAAGAGCAGATGTCACGGAAACAATTGTTTCTAAATATGTTAAATCACCGTAAACAGATAAATTACCCAATATTTTTGCATCTCCGTCAACAAAAAGATTCTCATGTGCTGAAATAGAATTATATGTAACAAAATCCCCATAAAAAGGTTCTTCTGGAGACCCTATAGGATCGGTACCGGAGTCGGGGTAACCCGTTGATGGTAAAGAATGATGACTTCTTCTATGCCATTTATTATGAAAACGCGCATTTCCAGCCATAATATTATTTATTCAAAAAAATATGTTTAATTTAATTAACCACGGTAAAAGTAACGCCAACAGGCCACCCATCTACGGGAATATAGTCAGGATTAGTAAAGCTATTTTCATAATAATAACCTTGACAATCCAATCCGAGAATCCATTTGTTAGGGGATTGCCATGAAACAAAAAACAGTGAATCATTTGAAGGGTTATCTGGTTGTCCGCAATTTTCTGATGAAAAATAATTACTACCTGGTGAATTAGTATACATTAATTTATCAAAACCAATTGATGGTATTTGTACTCTCAAAGTATTTACTGAGGCTACAGGGATATTATTAGGATTCCAAGTAGGAGTAATACTCGGGGTGGGAGTCGGTGTAGGTTGAGAGGGTGTTATAGAAGGTGTTAAAGTAGGTGTACGGGTTATAGAAGGTGTAATACTAATAGTGGGGGTCACTGTTTTAGTAATAGTAGGCGTTATACTAATGGTTGGGGTAATGCTCGGTGTGACAGTAATGGTAGGAGTAGGAGTAATAGGAGGTACAAAGCCTTCCAACCCTGTAGCATCTAAAAACTGAACTGCAGGTTGCACTGTAATTGAGCTTAACGATGGGTTATAAAAGCCACCAGCAGTGCGCCATACATTAGTACTCAACGGTAATGTGCTCGAATTTAATCTATTGCTTGTAAGAGCTATTTCGTATGTACTATTAGCTATATATAAAACCCAGCAACCAACTGGATAGCTTATTGTATCGTAATATAACTCTATATAAGGATAATCGTAAGGGCTTGTATAATTCCATAGATATTCAAGCGGAACATCTAAACTTCTTGTTAAAATAGCTCCATTAATAGGGTCAATAATACTATTAAATGCTTCGCCGGTTAATCCGCGAATCATAAGAGTAGAAACTTCTTTATTAGTTGTGACTAATGTATCAAAATTATTAAATAGCTTTATTTTTTGTAAGTTGCTTCTAAATGTCCATAATGGAGCATATTTACTAAACCCTGAGGCGGGTATACTATACATATCTCCATAACTGTAAGGAGAAATAGCTGCTATTCCATCTGGACCAATATATTCATTAAACAAATTAAACGTATGTAAAGGGCTGTCAAATTGTGTGCTTGTGGCTTGAAAATAAGTATTACCAACAATATTTTGATATTTAAGTATTTTTGTTAGATAGAGGCCATATATATCATCGAATTGATTTAAGTTTGTTACCCGATACAAGCCGTTTAAAATATATTTAAAGTTAGCCTCTACACCAAAGGGTGAAGTGTAATTCCAATCTGGAAATCCGCTTACTAGAATATCCTGATTAAGAGTTAAAGGTATTAATGGGAACATGGAATAGTCAGGCGTCACAGAAGGTGTAATAGTTATTGTAGGCGTTATTGTTGGTGTAATTGAAATTGTTGGTGTAATTGTCGGAGTTACTGTTACCGAGGATGTAATTGTAATCGTGGGAGTTATGCTTATAGTGGGTGTCACGGTAGGTGTTAAAGTCACTGAAGGTGTAGGTGTATTGGTTGGTGTTACAGTTACTGTTTGTGTCGGGGTAGTTGTATTCGTCGGAGTCAATGTAGGTGAAACTGGTATCGTTGGGGTATAAGCCGGTAAAATATTATCCCTACTACTATTGGCAACCGATCCTTGTTTAATAATATTCGATAAAGAAAGAGATTGATTGAGAAATCTTATTCTTTCTCTCTGTAAATCATTGTTATTAGGAGGATTAGGCATATTGTTTAAATTATTTATTATTTGTTAAGTAATTATGTTCATCTGTGTACCATCTGGGCCAGATCCTGTTCCCATAAGTGTTAAGTTTTGAGGAGAGCTTTCATAAATTTGTGAAAAAGCGTTGTTTATATATTTAAAAACTCTAGTATATTGTTGAGAAGCATAATTAGATGACCCGGATGTATATACACAAAAATACGGTATAAATTCAGATGAATTAGTGCTTTTATAAAAGCTATTGATACACCCAGCATACGAATATACACTACCATTTATTACTTCAGCACCTACACTTGCATCAAATATTAGTGTATCACTTACTTCGGTGCCCTGTTGATTAATTTTCTTCAAAC
>Ga0214923_10005048_pt1 | contig 15551 bp, 14 predicted proteins | sample LL1510_MetaG_FD_177993 | JGI IMG/M metagenome (GOLD analysis project Ga0214923, IMG submission 177993) | Freshwater microbial communities from Lake Lanier, Atlanta, Georgia, United States - LL-1510 | ecosystem: Environmental > Aquatic > Freshwater > Lake | place: USA: Georgia | collected...
GAATATAAAGAAGTGGATACATTCTGAGACAAGTAAATATATAATATCGATAATTCTTGGGTTGGGGCTATCAACATTATTTAGAAAAGAATGCTATGGTGAAAAATGTATTGAATTTACATCGCCACCGATACAAGAACTTGAAAAAGAAATGTATTTATACGGTAAAAAGTGCTATACGTATAAAAGTAATTCGGAACATTGTGATTCTCAAAAAAAATCTGTAAGATTTGCGTAGTAAATGAAATCTATCATTCTTTATAGAATATATTAAGAGAATAAATGTCTGATACGACGAGCATTGACGATCTTCCAACCGACCCAAGTATGGGGAATCAAAATAATATCATAATTCAGAAAACGGAAATGAATAATGGTATGAGAGGTGGTGGCGGAATGGGAGGAATGGTAGAAGGCGCTATGATGAGTAATCAAGTTATGCCACCCGCACAAGTATATACTCCGAATGTTGCAGGTGTAAATATGATGGGTGGTGGTATGGGTATGCAGATGCCGCAACATCAACAACATCAACAACATCAACAACAACCACAACAACCACAACAACAAAATGTTATGAATGAACTAGTAAACGGGCTGCAAAGAGCGAGTGCTTCAGGATTGACAAATTTGCCCTCACGGGATATACCCATAAATACAGCGGGTATGATGAATGATGCACAAGTAAAGCCCAACTATGTCCCTAATAATTATAGAAAAGAAGATGACGACTATATTGGGCAACACGAAGACGAAGAAGAAACAAATGAAGCAAGATATAATAATCATGTAGCATCGGTAGACTCAATGGAAAATATATATAAGTTAATACAAGTACCTCTATTGGTTGTATACTTTATTTCGCATTTCAGTTGCCTGTTTTTAGAAAATACATGTTAAAATATATACCATCCATTTTTAGTGGAGATGGTAACTATAATATACGCGGACTTGTTTTTGTTAGTGCTTTATTTGGTGCGGGATACTTCGGGCTCACAAGAGTATTAGATACCGTGGCGGTATGAGACGTATGAGACGTATGAGACGTATGAGACTCGTGAGATTCATGAAAATACAATAATAAATACTATTTTTTATTGTATATCTTTTTTGCATATCTTGTTTGTATACCTTCTTGGAATATATCATCGGCTTTTTATCATTTCACTTATTGTATATTTTTTCATCTGTTAAATATGCAGACGTTTTAGAAGGTGTAAATTCATTCTGAATAATTAATAATTGGTCACTCGAAATGGTACCTTTATTCTTATTTATTTTTTTGGTAGCATTTTTATTTTTTTTCCTATTCATTAACACCCGTGATAAATAACTTGTAGAACGAACCGACTTTGACCTCGATGATACCATTTTTTTAGAAGAGGGGCGCGTATTCCCAACACTAGATACCTTATTTATTTTTTCTATCTCAGCAATGACCGCTTTAGACGTAATTGCCTTCGCCTCTAAGGCAAGTTTCGCCTCATTTATCAAGTCTTCTTTTGTTTTCTTTACCTTAGACGCAGCTTTATTATTTTTATTCAACTCCGGATTATACCGCAAAAACCATTTATTATATTCATTCGTATTTTTCTTAGTTTTAAGTTTTTTATACTGCTTTGATTTTTCGGTTCGAATATCCTCTAGTGTCTTTTGTTTACCATAACATGTTATACTAAAACGACGCAACAAACCCTTCATTTTAAGACGATTTTTCTGCTGTATTTTAAATAAATACTCACAAAGACAAAGAGTTCGCCGGGGGTTATAATAGGGTCGATTTGCGTATAGAAATAGTAAATAAAAACTCATCATCGTGTCAATAGTAGCAACGCGAAATATTTTACCGTCTAGTTTTATGGTATTATAACTATGGCACGCGAGTGGTTTATAAATATAAGCCACGGGTTGAGAACCAACCTTAACTTCATAATGCGTAGATAAATACTCGGGGATTGACGGTTTTGTTTCAACACTAACACTAAGTACTCCTTTTTTTTCTAGTTCTTCTTTAATTTTTTTGGCGGTTTTATCGGGCGCATTTGATAATATATCAAATTCTGGTATTTCATTTAGAAACATTTTTTCGCGATTTTTTAAGTAACGCGAGTAAAGCGCGTTAGCATAACCGCCGATGTAAACCAGGCTATCACTCGAAACGATATCTTTGATAACATTTTGTATGACTTCTTTTTGGTAATAATACTGCTTTGTTTTTGAACGCGCAGATAAAGAATGGCGAAATGTTTCAGGGTCACACTTTTCCGCCTTGAGTGGATAATTTTTATTAAGAAGGTTTAAACGCTTTAACACTTTTTCCCAACGTGTGATATCGCCACCGGGGCGCGATAGTTCCAAGTACATTGCCATCCTTAAAAAGTTAGGCGGCGAATAATGAATACCGTCTTTTATAACGGCATTTTTCTTAAGACTACTAAACAGTCTACTGTCTAACTGTGTAATATCGGCAATCTGAAAAAAATTGACGAATACTTTATATGTACCATAGTGAACGCCTGCCTTTGCTTCTACGTCCGAGAATCCTTGGTTAAAGTAGATATCCGCCAAAGCTTTTGCATCATTCATTGCGTTTGGCGAGAAGAAGTCATAATCCGGGATTTCTAAATCGCGGTTATAAAACTGGTCAACGGGTGGAAGAATATTATTAATCGCGGTTCCACCATAACAAACAAGATTTTTATCGCGAATAAACTTCTCAAGAACGGAAATAATATCTTTCATTACCGGGTTCTTTGCAATACGCTCGCCTCGTTTTTTTGCTTCAATGTTTATCGCATTCTTTAGCAACTCTAATTCTCGATTTTCATAATATAATACATTTAAAGGGTTATTTTGATTATTTTTCACGCTATCTTTTGTACTCATGATTATAGGTAAAATAATATGGTATATGGTATATATTATTATATTATTAGGATATAATAAAATAGGATAGTTATAGTGAACTAAATAATGTATATGCAAGTTGCTTAATAAAATTTCTTAATAAAATTGCTTAATAAAGTAAATCGCACTTTATGCGGGATTATGCAACAATCTTTACATTTCCTGGTCCATCTATTTCTTTCGCAGCAAAACTAAGAGAAGCTGGCAAAGGTTTCGGTTTATCAATAAATACAGGAACATGTAGAAGCTCGTTCGGTTTTGGAACAAACGCACTTTCCGCTTTTTCAAATAACTCGTTATACGTAAGCAAATTCTGGTCTACATTTTGAAAATTCATAGCCATAAGTTGACAACCAACTGCTTGTGGAACCGTCGAAATATAGTTTGCATTTGATACGGATAAGTCGGGCATAACAATCGTAATATTTTCCTTGTTAAAGTTGGTAATTGTTTCGAGGTCATTTGAATTCTTAATATCCATAAATCGTTTTGAGTGAATAAAAACGGAGTTGGTAGTGACATTTGTAAGCTCCCACATATTTTTGGATTGGTATAAGATGGGCATTGTATTCGCCGAGTTACTTTTCTCAACCATAATAACAACTTTTCCTATAAAATCCTTAATGGGGCGTTTTGTGATATTTGTCCCATTTGCTTCGCGCATAAATTCGATAGGCAATAATTTATCGCCCAAATTTTCGGCAATTTCGCTTGCTAATATATTAAGAATATTTACATTGTTGGTCTTTATCCGGAAATGAAGGAGTAATGGGTCTCTTGGGTTAGGACATATACCCGCCGTTTCTGAAAACGCAATATTATTCAACTCTTTTAGAACTTGTGAAACCGGCAGACTATTGTAACTCTGTTTTACACCAATCATGTCAATCGATGAAAACCCTACCGAGGGAATATTATTTATGCAAAATATTTCAAAGTCAAGACAGCGCGCACCTTGCTTAATAGCGTTTTGTAGGGCACACATGCTAACAAAGTCGCTCTTGAATTGACCTGATGCGCAACAGTTGTATGCTGTTTTAATATAAAAATCTCGCAGATTTTTTCCTGCATAGTCGGGTGAGGTAGATGTAGTCCATCTTGAATTTATTTTTGTGGGAGTCGTTTTTTTATTTACTTCGGCAATAATATCACAGTTTGTTTTTCCTAAATTAATTTTTGTACTAACATAGGTAATAAGCCATAGCAATACGACGATAACAAACGCCATACCAAACCAATGAATTGCCATCGGAGTAACCTGTGAAGTTAGTGCACTGCGTATAGCAGCAGTAGAAGGCAAGAAATTAATGTTAATACCTCCACCGCCGGGTGGAGAGGCTGGAGCTCCTGGTTGTCCTGGTGGTCCTGGTGGTCCTGGTGCTGACATACTTTTAATATATACTATTATATAATGATATTAATTATATAATGATATTAATTATATATAAAAAAAACTTGTTAAAAATTATTAATATGTTAAATATATATAATAATATATAACAATATATAACAACATATAAACAAAAAGAATGACAGGAGGATTACTAAATATTGTCTCATACGGAAATCAAAATGTCATACTAAATGGAAACCCTAAGAAAACATTTTTTAAAGCAACCTATGCAAAGTATACAAACTTTGGTATGCAAAAATTTAGAATTGACTTTACGGGGCAAAGGTCTCTGCGATTAACAACTGATTCGACGTTTACATTTTATGTTCCAAGATACGCCGACCTTTTAATGGATACATATATTGTAGTTACGTTGCCCACAATATGGAGCCCAATATATCCACCCAATCCCACATGCGGTGTGAAAGACTGGGCGCCATATGAGTTTCGATGGATTGAGAATTTAGGAACACAGATGATAAAAGAGATACGCATATCGGTTGGTGGACAAACATTGCAAGTTTTAACTGGTAAATATTTACTGGCATTGGTTCAGCGCGATTTCTCGGGAGTTAAAAGGGCACTTTATGATGACATGACTGGAAATACTGCTGAATTGAATGACCCGGGAAATTCAAATAGCAGAATAAACATGTACCCAAATGCGTATTATACTAATTTGCCTCAAGGGTCCGAACCGTCTATTCGAAGTCGTCGTTTATATATACCCATAAACGCCTGGTTTACGCTTTCAAGCAAAATGGCGTTTCCTTTAATCGCGCTTCAATATAATCAGCTACAAATAGATGTAACGATGCGACCCATCAATGATTTATATACGATTCGCGATGTCATGGACTCCGCAAATGGTTGGCCAATCGTTCGCCCAAATTATACAAAGGAATATATGCAGTTGTACCGATTTCTTCAGTCACCTCCAAGTGTGAGTCTTAGTGCATCTGATTATAACAATAATGCGCAATCGGAGTGGAATGCCGATATACACTTAATTAGCACGTATGCATTTTTATCAAATGACGAAGCGAAGACATTTGCGGCGAATGAACAAAAATATCTAATCAAGTCAGCATATGAATGGAACTTTGAGAATGTCACCGGGTCACATCGCGTATGGCTAGAAAACACACTGGGGATGGTAAGTAGCTGGATGTTCTTTTTTCAGCGTAGTGATATTAACTTGCGAAACCAGTGGAGCAACTATTCGAACTGGCCATATAACTACCTACCCGTGAATATCATTCCCGCACCTGTTACGCCAGCTACCCAGTATAATGGAATATATGGGGGTACAACAGTATCATGTAGTACTGTTCCTGTAGGACCGGGATATAGTACAATGACCTCGAATAATACTGGGCTTTTTGTTACACAACCATTTAGTGCAAATAATCAACGCGGTATATTATTGAATATGGCTATCTTGTTGGACGGAAAGTATCGCGAGAATGTACTAGACGTCGGCATTTATAACTTTGTAGAGAAATATGTGCGAACGCCAAGTAATGCACCCACCGGGTTATACTGTTACAATTTTTGCTTAGATACAGACCCTTTCAATTTTCAACCAACAGGGGCGCTTAATACGAGTAAATTTTCGAATGTTCAATTTGAATTCACGACGTTTTATCCACCGCTTGACCCTAGTGCGAATTTTCTAACCATTTGCGACCCATTAACGAGAATACCAATTGGTGTAAATATGCCGATATGGCGTATATACGACTACAACTATAATTTGGTTGTATTAGAAGAAAGGTACAATGTCATCACATTTATGTCTGGTAATGCCGGTCTCATGTATGCGCGGTAATGTTTGTTGTTTGTTGTTTATAGTGAAATGTAATAATATGAAATGAAAAAAAAAATATTAAATTTAATGAAATAATATTAAATTTAATAATATGAAATGTAGTAGTATAGAGCAACGCAACACAACACAACACAACACAACACAATCCCATGATTATTTTGAGGAGTCCGTATATGATTATAAATTATATAAGAATAAAATTGATGTATAAAAAAACATATGTAAATACAAAATATGCACATATACATACAAATACAATGTCATCAAACGAAACGAATAAAACGAACAAAAAAGGTTCAAGGTGTTCCATTAGCGGAAAAAAATATGAATTAGCGGTTTACAATATAGTCAAAAAAACCAAACTGAATGGTATTGAATTCAATACGCAAAAAGAATCTGAATTGGGTGGCTGCACTTCTAAAAACGACATAGAATGTAATATGAAGGAAGCCCAAGCAAGAGATATATCGGTTGAAATAAAAAAAAGAAAAACACCTGATTGGATGCAGTGTTCTTTAAAATATGATGACACGGATAAAAAATGGATAGGAAGTAAAAGAAATAAAATACCAGAAGCCTCGAAAAAAGTGTTTGAAGAGTTCATCGCATCCATCGCACTATTCAATGGTAAAATTCCACCATTTATGTTAAAAGATATAACACATGAAGAATGGATAAAGATAAAACGCGAAACAAGCGATTTCAACGACGTTTATATCGACTGTCCGAGCGACACGATAATGAAGTTATACAGCGAAAAGGGGTGTTCGTATATACAAATATCCGATAAAGGTTTGTATCATTTGGGCAACGATATATGCGATTTCAAAGTTCCCGCGTTTGTGTGCGACCAGCAGTTACGCGTAAGAACTAAAATACACAAAACGAAGAATAAAAATGGATTTTGCGACTTATCTGTGACTGTTGCGTGTCAACCTAAAAATCTGAATAGTTTAGCGAGTAGTGAATTTAGCTTGGATAATCAAATGAAACTACCGACTAACCTAGTGTATGATGAAAGTAGTGGCGAATTGTAGAGCGGCGTTTGGTAGTGGCGCGGCTATTTTGAAATGATAATAATTTCGGATGATTCCTTTGATGTGTTCATTCCGTAGCTCCAGTTTACGTCGTGTATTATATAGTCTTTATACAAGTTTCGAATATACTCACAGTTATTATATGTGACAATCCAATTCTTTTTTGTATTCAACACGTCAAATAATAACTTATGGTCGAATTTCTCGTGCATGTCGCCGTTATTTCCATATAGTTTCGACTTACTTTCCAAATAATACGGAGGGTCTAAAAATAGCAGCGTTTTGCCTGTGGCGGTGGCGGCGGTGGAGGGAGCAGTCAAACTATCTATAAAATCGCGAAAATCCTTATTGTGAATTTCAATATGTGTAAAATCGAGTGATTCTATTCTATTTATGGATGACGGCGTAAACCTTTTAACGCTCGACTCTTCGGAAAAACCACCCGATAACGTTGAACCACTAAACGAACATCTATTTATAACGAAATATTGCACGGATTGCTGCAATACGTCGTCGTTCAAGTCCATAATGGTATCCCTGTAAGCCGCGAATTGTTCTTTTGAAACCGATTTTATCTTTCGTAACTCTTCGCACAGAATAGTTTTATTTGACTTTACTTGTTTCCAGAAATGATAGAGTGGAGTGAACTTGTCGTTTACGATTAACGCGACGGAATATTTATTCTGCAGATAAAACTCGAATGACCCTCCACCGAAAAACGGGGAAACAACCGTGTCAAAATGGCTCATATCAAAATGTTGCGAAATGGTGGTGTCAATAATTTTACATGCTCGCGTTTTTCCACCTGGATATCTAAGCGGGGATACATTTGTTGTGTGAAAATTTGGCATGTTTAATGTATATATAAATATTGACGTATTTGTTTGAATCAATTTTTTATATTTTATATTTTATATTTTATATTTTATATTTTATATCTTATATTTTATATTTTATATCTTATATTTTATATCTTATATTTTATATCAAAGATGTATTAAGTTGCTGCGAAACCTGAACAAATGTGGTACATAGCGGCATATGTTTAATACAAGATGCATTTATATATGTACATGTACTTCGCAGCCCTCCCAAATAATCAAGCACCGTATTTTCAAGAAGTCCGCGATAAGGTACACGAATGATACGCCCTTCTGATGCGCGATAGTCATTCATACCACCATAGTGTTTATTCATAGCATGCGAAGAACTCATTCCGTAAAATAGTTTACTTTGGGAACCGTCGGGGTTGGTTATAATTTCGCCCGGATTTTCATCGTGACCGGAAAATGCACCGCCTACCATGACAAAATCGGCGCCACCACCAAATGCTTTCGCCATATCGCCTGGGCAAGTAATACCTCCGTCGCCAATAATATGTCCCCCAACACCATGCGCAGCATCGGCGCACTCCATAATAGCGGATAATTGTGGCATACCTACACCCGTTTTCATGCGTGTTAGGCAAGCACTTCCGGGACCAATGCCGACTTTAACAACATCTACGCCGCCATTAAGAATAAGCTCTTCAACAATTTCGCGGGTAACTACATTTCCAGCGACAATAATTTTGTCCGGATATTTTTCGCGAACACGCTTACAAAAATGGACAAGAGATTCTATATAACCATTTGCAACATCGATGCATATCCAGTTACACGAAATAACGGAAAGAATTTCGACAAGACGTTTAAAATCTGTTTCTTGTATTCCCGTGGAGACCATAAACAGGTCCGGGTTAAAAACGATATTGTTTTCAGATTGGTAAGATATGAAATCTGTAACTGTATAAAATTTATGCATAGCGGTAATAATTTTAAACTTTGATAAAGTTTTATAGACATCAAAAGTTCCGACAGTATCCATATTCGATGCTATAATAGGGATACCTTCCCACGATTTTAGGGATTTGCAATTTTTGAATTTAATAGTTCTCAGTAAATTAATATTTGAACGACTATTGATTGTGGACCGTTTGGGGCGAATAAGAACATTGTTAAAATCTAGTTTTAATCCTTCTTCGATTTTTGGCATTATGTGTTTATGGTATGTATCACTGATGTAGATGCAGATGCAGATGCAGATAAAGATGAATAATGTAGAAGAGAAAGTATATGTTATATTACCAATACGTATACTTTTAAATATATTTAATATATTTATTATGAATTTATTATGAATTTATTATGAATTTATTATGAATTTATCATGAATTTATTATGAATTTATTATGAATTTATTATGAATTTATCATGAATTTATTATGAATTTATTAAGAATCTAATAAATACTTAGTATTTGTAATATTTTTAAAATGTTACCATATTTTTAAAATGTTATAATATATTAATATATTATACATATTATACATATTTATACAAAAAAAATGTCAGTAAAAACACCTTTACAACAATTCATGAGCGGAGCATCAAATATCAAAGAAGCATTTACATTTCCAGGTATGGGTGAGATATATAGTAAAAATGCAGAAAAAGATGGCGGCGAAGGTGGTGAAGGAGGCAAAGGAGACAATAAAGGTGGTGTAAAAGGAGATGCTGGTGAAGATAAAAAACCGGCATCAAAAAATCCCGCATCAATGCTAACCACAGCAACTTCGGCAGTACCTGGTAGTAATGTCATTGGTGCAACTCCTGGTACAACAAAACCCGGTTCAAATACGAGCGCATTAATGGGCGAAACACAGAACCTCACTACACATAAGATACTTGTCTTTGTCATACATGTGATATTCGCAATAATTATTGCTTATATTTGGGGTATTTTAGGGTCGAATGCTCTATTTTTAATGACACGCTCGCGCAATGAAAAAGAATATATTTTCCCAACGTATCGGTATGGACCACCTTACTGTATAACCGAAAATAAAAATGCGAGCTATTTTAGTTATGGTTTTCCATATAACTTACTCCCTCGCATATGTACGAATAACAATGTCGCCGAGGTAATAAATACAGAAAAAGAAAATATATATTTACTAAACGAAGTTGAAGAAGGTGGTGTCGGGAATGGTGTATCTCAAGCTCTATTTAACTACTTATTCAATGCTGTATATGGAGGTCTAGGACAAGGAGCACGTTCATTCGCACAAGGATTTTTGAATTTATTTGACACGACGGACACAGGAAAAGCAGACAATGAAAATTCATGGGACAATATGCAGGTCGCAGGCGGAAGAAAAGCATTAATATTTTTACTCTTCCCATTCATAGCCCTTCATCTTATACCAATTTTTGGAGTCATCGCAGGTGTAATGAGTCTCGTATTCGGTATAATAAGCGACCATCCTTTTTGGGGAATTATTTTTACACTGTTTTTCGGTATATTTATCGCATTCGGAACTGGTATCTGGATGGCAATACAAACATTTTATATATTCTTTTTATACCCGTGTTTGAATATCAGGAACAAAGCAGACTATGACAAAATATTCATGAACATGCGACCCTATATGCTTCTTGTATTTTATATCCTGATTGCGTTATATGCTTTTCAAGATTTAGGGAATAGTGGCGGGGCTGGTATAATATTTTTCATCATAGTTGCTTATTTTACTGGGAATGCTACGTAGGATATTCTTTAATACTTATTAAACTATGTTAAATATATGTTTATATATTATATATATACGCATATATTGAGGTATTGAGACATCGACGTTTTCATTATACAACAACAATGTCAAAAAGTAAAAGCAAAATCAACAATAACAATAACAACAACAATGGCGAACTTCCCTTTGTAAGTGTGTGTACACCTACATTTAATAGGCGCCCATTTATTGAGATGATGATAAAGTGTTTTGATAGTCAAGATTATCCTAAAGATAAAATGGAGTGGGTTATTGTCGACGATGGAAGTGACCCTATCGAGGACATGGTGAAGTCGCACCCAAACGTGAAATATTATAAGTATGACGAGAAGATGACGCTTGGGAAGAAGCGAAACATTATGCATAAAAGGTCGTGCGGCGATATCATTGTATATATGGACGACGATGACTATTATCCCCCGGAACGCGTCTCGCATGCTGTGGAGCGTCTTATGGGGAATCCAACCGCTTTGTGTGCCGGTTCGAGTGAAATGTACATTTATTTCAAGGATAATAAAGACAAATGCAAGATGGTGCAGTTTGGACCCTATGGACCGGACCATGCAACGGCGGGAACATTTGCATTTAAACGTAAGTTGCTAAAAGAAACGAAATATAATGACGAAGCGTGTTTGGCGGAAGAACGCGAATTCTTGAAGAACTATACTGTGCCATTTGTGCAGCTCGACCCGTTAAAAACAATTTTGGTATTTTCGCATTCACATAATACGTTTGATAAGAGAACACTCCTAGAAAATATGGCTGGAAATCAGTACATAAAGTATAGTACAAAAAGGGTGGAAGATTTTATAAAGGACAAAGAGATGATACAATTTTTCGTAGAGGGTTTGGAGGAAAAGTTGCGAGCATATGAGCCGGGGAATATAAATATGAAACCGGATGTATTGAAACAGATAAAAGAGTTGGGGGAAAAAAGAAAAAAGATGGAGAAAAAAATGATGGAAGAGAGACAGAAGAATATGATTTTTTTGAATGCGAATACGGTGACGAATGCGGGGGCGAATAAGGGGGCGAAGGGAACGGGAGGGTCTACAATTGTTTTTCAAGAAGAGGGAAAACTTCCGCGTGAGTTGAACCATCACGAAGTTGTCGAAATGTTGATGTCGCAACAAAAACAGCTTGCTCAAATGGGGCAGCTTAAAGAATTATACGGAAATAGTATGCGTGAAAATGTAAGATTAAAAGAAATCATCGAAACGCAGCAGAAGATTTTAGACGATAAAAATGTATATATTAACGAACTGGAAACGAAAATATCGGAAAGTAGCGAGGTAATCGTAGTAGATGTTGAAAAAAAATGATTTTATTTTGATTATCCGCAATTATCCGAAATTATCCGCAAATAATATTTTATAAAACCGCTTAAAGAAACAACTATAATTATAGTATCAACGGACATTATAGTTTACGTACCTTCATCAGAAGAAATAAAATGGTAAAAGATTTGGATAACACTTACAGTCATGATGCAAATGACGCAGTCGAGTCGTGTGACGGAGAAGAGACGCGTTCAAGAAACAGTCGGGATAAGAGACCTAGTCGAAAGTCGTTTCCTTCAAATGTACAGGGGCGTTTTATTGTGAATGCTATTACGGGGGTTGCATATCCTTGGAGAGTAGGCTCAGTATATGAGGATTTGCTTTGGAAGGTGTGCGATGCGACTGGTCGACGCGGAAAATTGGACCCTGATTTTTATTTTTATGATTCGCCTAAACAGGCAATCGAGCATAGGCGTTATAGACAGGATGCTTTTTCGGAAGAGTCATTGAGGTGGTGGAAAGAACGTGTTGCGAGGACAACAAAAATGTTAAAGGAGGAAGAAGATGAATAAAGTATAGGTGAATACTTTTTGTATTTTTTGCATATTTTTTTGCATACTTTTTCATAAATATAACATATTTTTGCATATGTTATATTTTACTGTTCGCTTAACTTCGCTTAACTTCGCTTAACTTTGCTTGACATGTTTGTGTTACATATTATTCAATCCAGCGATAAGGTCCATCACCTTTGACAACAATTTCATTTTTATAGGGTTCGACATTGACATCACCACGCTTGCCAATCGCCACCCAACTAAATTTACCATTTTCGCCATGTACTGTAAATGAACCGGTGTCGTCAACTTCGGAAGCACTATACGTCTTAACTTTCCCGTCGTATATACCAGTTACAGTGACAGTGAAATCGTGTGCCCATCCGGGAATATAATCTGGTAAGTTTATAGCAACGGATGCGTCATTTGTGATTTCGGATTTCCCGCGATAGTAAACACCTACTTCGGGACCTTCTAAACATGTATGGACTAAATATTTGTCGTTATGTTTGGGATGGTTGATAATAAATGTTTTACCTTGCTCAAAGTACCATGCATTTGTAACATTATTAAATTTTACAACAGCACCGGTAGCACCTGTGACTCCAGTTATTAAAACAGGTGTTATAGTAGGACCCGTTGGACCAGTAGTGCCGGTTGGTCCTACCACTCCTCTTTCTCCTGTGGGTCCCATAGGTCCCGGAAGAAGGTCTTTACAGCAGTTTTTAGAATTTAAGTATGAGTTATATGAACCAAAAAATTGTCGTGACATATCTGTGTATATTTATATATAAATGTATATATATAAATGAATATACTATTATTTTAGGTATAATATTATTTTTTAGGTATAATATTATTTTTTAGGTATAATATTATTTTAATTGTAATATTATTTTATATATAAAATAATTTTATAATATTTTTATCACGCGCCTTCATCATCCATATCATCATCGCTATCTACTATTTTATCCTCCTCGTTTGTACCCCCGAGTGTTTTTTGCGTATATTTATCTAAATATCGATATATTCGGTTAATATCTAACTTGGTAATTTCATAATTTTCAAGCATATTGTATATCTCATCTTCACTATGCTGTGTTTTAATGTGCATAAAAAAGGAAAACATGTCTTTCTGGTCCATCGACAGCTGCTGGCAAAGCGTCTTAATAAAAAGCGAGTTATTATACTCGGTGCTATACTTTGTCAGGACTTTTGTAAACCTCACCTCAACGGGATTAAATTTCGGTTTTTTTATAAACTGTTCATGATACAATTTATTGTTATAAAACGTCTTAATAAGAGAACTCATCTCATTGAATTGCCACGCCTGATTCTGAAACGTGATTCTGTCGATATAGTCGGCGAAACAAATATTGTCCAGTACCGTCTGGTAAAAAGGAATAGAAATATCCTTTTTATACTTTGCCAATACGTCGATGATGTTTTCGTGCCATAGAAGCGCGACGGTTGTTCTGTCCGTCTCATTCATCAGCACCTTATGCTGCTCTATCGGATAACTATTGTTTATCAAATGCTGCGTCAACTTTTTGCTGTCGTCGTTATAGCTTTTCGGCTGAAATATCGTCTCTATAATATCGTTCTGGAGAATATTATTCTCTTTCACCGCCATCTGATGAATCGAGACTAGTTTCCTCAAATCTCCTTGAATAAATAGTATAATGTTGTCGTTTAATAGTTTGTCGAATTTCAAATTCATCGATAAAAGAAGAGACGAGATTTGCTCATTTGACGGGGTTTTTAGTTCGAATGTATGACAGACTTTCATGAGCTCTTTTATCTTCTTATTCATTTGGTAGTTTCCGATACATATAATCGGATTAAATGACACCTCTTCCACTTTCTGTTTCTTCGTTTTCTTGGGACGTATCAACTTTATGAGCGAATTTATTCCACTTTTGTCGCCATTATTCATCGCGTCGATTTCATCCATGACTATGACGATTTTCTTCACCTTTTTTTCGAACATTGACATTATATTTTTATCGGACATATTGTGCTTTGTTATCGTGTCGATGATGGATTTGTTGCGAATATCGCCGGCATCATATTTGATAATGTCGTAGTTTTGCTCGCGGAGAAGATTTACGACAAACTCTGTTTTACCTGAGCCGGGGTTGCCGTAGATATATATTCCTCTTTTTAATGTGATGTCGGTTTTGTTCTCCTGGAATCCGTCGAGAATTATTTTAATCTTTTTATATGCTTGTTCTCTTCCGAGAATAGAATTGATATTTAAATTGTTCATTTTCTATTGTATGTATGTTATATAATAACTATTTTATCTTTCTTTATTAAAATATTATAATTGTTTCTATGTCGATTTTATGAATGTATTTTATTTTTTTGGGATTTTTATTTTTTATTGTCATTCCGGGAATGAATTCCGCGATTAGAACTTCACTGCTTCGGTTGAACAGTAAACACCTTACCGAGTAACCAGAAAATAGATTTCGGGGCTTCTTCCTTGTAGTTGTTTATGAGAGTGTCGTCATTCGTAATACCGTCCCATGTAATTCTATTTTTAATTGCATACTCGTATTTATTCATTCTTGTAGGCAGTTGATAACTGAAAAAACCGAAGGGGCTCGCATATTCGGCATTCTTTTTATCCGGTTTACATCGAACGTGACCATCTTCGCTCTTAGATAATTTCCAGTAATCGGGGCATTCGCTTACCATAGGAGCCCATATTTGTTTTTTATTATTTGCGCGTATTATGATAATGACAAAGACGGGTATTAATGCTAAAAATACAAAAACGGCGGTTAATACTGCCATTTTTCTAAAACTTAGAGTGACGTTTATATTTGTTGAAGATGCATCCATTTATGTTTGTATAGTGAGTGGTGGTTGTTTATTATACGTATATATAAATATATATAATAAATAAATAAGATTTTAATTCGGGG
>Ga0214923_10005049_pt1 | contig 15551 bp, 18 predicted proteins | sample LL1510_MetaG_FD_177993 | JGI IMG/M metagenome (GOLD analysis project Ga0214923, IMG submission 177993) | Freshwater microbial communities from Lake Lanier, Atlanta, Georgia, United States - LL-1510 | ecosystem: Environmental > Aquatic > Freshwater > Lake | place: USA: Georgia | collected...
GAACGTTATGCGTTTCTTTGTAGTAAAGGACAAACCAATGTGTTTGATATTGGTTATAAATATGCGGGCATGGGGTATATTGATATGGTAAGTTGTGATTTGACAACACACTTATTGTTTTATAGAATGGATGGCGGATCGAATGACTATGATCGAGAAAGTTCCTTAAATGATTTAATTAAAAATGGGTCACAACCCTATACTCAATTTTACTTTAGTGATTGGTTTTATAACAATGGACCAACCCGCAAAGTTAAGTAGTTAAGTAGTTAAGTATTTAATTTGTCAATTGTAAAAACGATATCGTCATATCGCCCTTTAATATGTCTTAAATCATAAATTTTAATAAATGGTTTTAAATGTTCTGGAACGGCAGCCTTAAGTGTATCAAGCCAATCAAACGATTGAACGTCTTCAATGATTAATATTCCATCATCAGTCATTATTTGTGAATATAACTTGATAAAGGTTATCATACTTTCTAATGAATGGGGTCCATCGTCTAACATAAAATCACATTTTATGTTTTCATTTAAAAAATTAAGTTTAAAAAAATCTTCATTGTAGGCATCAATAGAAGTGTATAAAACAACTCTCTCATCATTTAATAATTCATCAATTACTCGATCGATTGGAAGTATATCTAATCCATAAATGGTTGCATTTGTAAAAAAATCCCTCCATAACTTTATACTGCCTCCATTTTTAGCACCAAAATCTCCAATTCCCACTTCTAACACATTTTTGGCGGTTTCTTTTTTTTTCTCTAATAATGTTTGATAAAGAGGCAAGTAAGAATGACCAGTATTTTTGTCAGTTAATGAATTATTAACAATTGTATCTAAACTCATATATAAATAATAACTATATAAATATTTATATAGTTTTATAGTTTTATATAATTATTATTTATATAATTATTTATATAAATAATAATTATCTACCAGTCCAAACTTTTATAATTGGTAAATGTTGATACTTGTGAATATTATTAATACTTAGTTCCCATTCACAATACTTTTGTATATTTCCTAGTAGTGTTTTTTGGGTGCCTTCTTTTTGTAACATACAAGCAATAATTCTTTCGAATGACTTACGATCTTCTCTACATAATATATAGTCTAATAATTTACTGATATCATATTTATTATTAATGTGAGTTAAATAATCGTGACTAATAATAGACATACCACCAAAGCACCCTTTCCATACTTCTTTGTTATTATAAAAGTTAGTTAATTCTGGATTATCAAGCATAGCTATAATTCTTGATTCCTCTTTGACATTGTCATAATCATGTTCAAACTCCCATATAAATTTATAGTTGTCTACACTAAAATCTATATAATCATTTATAAATACAGAATCATGAATTATTACTGCAATATCAAATAGTTTATTATGTAAAAAATAATAATACGGCAATAGTTCCCCTCGTTTTGGATAGTCGCTTTTTATAATGGTTGTATTATACAACGGCTCCTCAGTTATAAAATTATAATCACTATTATCATCAATAATAAGAATGTGATTTTCGGGATAGTATTTTCGAATTGCATTATAACTTTTAATCCAATACTGATTGACTACCTCATTCGTTACATGCCTTAATATTATAAACCCAATTGTATGCGTTAATTGGTTTTGTTTTGTAATCTCATTAAGTTTATAATTGTTGTAATTCATAAGTTGTATTTTTTTCTTAGTATAATTTTCCTTTAATGTATTCAGTTGAATTTTTTGTAGTAGTTTACCTATTGGACTCGTTAAAATCTTGTTATAATTTATAATATAATACTCATCTAATTTAGCTAATTCTAATTTAAATTTATTTTTTCTTAACTCTAATAACGTGGTCATTGTTTATATACTATAGAGAGTAGAAAATTAAAGAATGTTTTTTACCAGTTATTTTATTTTACCAGTTATTTTATTTTACCAGTTATTTTATTTTACCAGTTATTTTATTTTACCAGTTATTTTATTTTACCAGTTATTTTATTTTACCATTTATTTTTTTTAACATTAATTTTTTGTCCATTTCTTCTTACTCCTTTATTTGGGTCATAGACGTCCTCTTCATCATCAGAAACAATGTTTCTTGATATTTCCCAAAACTCACGGGAACCAAGCTTAAAATCTTTATGAGATTCTGCTTTATACCAAAAAATCTGATCTTGTAATTTATTAGATTTAACATTATTGTTAATCACTAAACATTCAAAGTTTTCTGTACACTGGTCCATTACTTGACAAAAAGATTCAAAGGTTGGAAACATACCAGCATAATTTTCATAAATTCGTCTCCGATTCGCAATGTAAGGTTCTCTTAATATAAAAACATAATCAATATTTGTTCTTAAGGTTGGCGGAATACCTAAAGGATATTGCATAGTAATAATTAACATAATTTTCCAATGGCGACCATTCATAAAAAGCAAACGCATCATCTTATCTCTCGTCCATCGGTCGTCGAACAAGCAATCATCTAAGATAACAAATGCTCTTGGGTCAATCGTACTTTTTTTATATACTTCCATATCTTTTTTAATTTGTTTTAGAACAGTTTTCTGCCGCTTTAATATATTTTCAATAATAAGTATATTATATTCATCATGAATGAATAATTTTGGAATATGCGAACTATAAAACCCATTTCCAGCTTCCGTCCCTGAGATTACTGTACCAATTGGAATATCTTGATGATAAAATAATAAATCTCTTACTAAAAACGATTTACCAGTGTCACGCCGACCAATAAGAACAATGACCGGACCTTTTGTTTCATCTGGTCTAAAACTAATACTTTTCATATCAAATTTTTTTAATTGTAACGTCATTTATTAATCTTTTAGAAATAAAAATAATAGTATTTACGCTAATTACGCTAATTACGCTAATTACGCTAATTACGCTAATTACGCTAATTACGCTAATTACGCTAATTACGCTAATTTGATAGTTTTAAACTATTAAGTTTAAAAAATAAAAATAAAGTATTTTATTAAGCTAAATGAATATTACCTATAGAAAAGTACAAAATGCTGATTTATTTCAGGAGTTTGAATCTAGCAAGTTAGTAAATGCAAAAAAGTGTCAAAATTACATTCCATTATACAATAATTTTTTTAAATTATCGCAGTCCAATTATAATGGTATTAACTTAAATCATAAATTTCATGTGAATTCGATCACCGAAAAACTTACTGAAAATAAATATAAAGGAACCATTCATGATACTAGCGACCAAACAATTCGTGACACTACCATTTTTATAAAATATGCTCCCTTATTAGACCCATTTAAGTTCTTAGCAGGAAAATACAAAGTTAACACTTTTGAATTACCAACCTTTGAGACTGCTTCAAAGTTTGAAAAACTAGATTGTCCAAATAATGCCGCTTATGTTGATAGTTTTTTCTTATATTTATCAAGTCAATTATTACATTACAAAGATTTTTTACATGGAGTTAATTTCTATGGTTCTTTTTTAGGAATTAAAAATGAATATAATATTGATATTAGCGATGATTTAGAAATGTTATTTAATAGTGACTTTTTTTATGAAAATAAACATCTCTACAAATTTATTAATAGTGAACATGAATTATTATTTAATGACAAATCAAGAAGAAATAAAAAAGCAATCCTTTTTGAAAAGGATTGTGATGTACCATTAGACATAGAAATTTTGGAACCGACAATGGAGCCGACTCTGGAGCCGACACTGGAGCCAGTAATGGAGCCAGTAATGGAGCCAGTAATGGAGCCAGTAATGGAGCCAGTAATGGAGCCAGTAATGGAGCCAGTTATGAAAAATAAAAGTATTTGTGTGGAAGAAAGTGGTTCTGATATCTCGTCACGTTCTTCTAATTCTAATGAGGATGATGAGGACGAAGAAGAGGATGATGAAGACAGCGAAGACGAAGATTGCGAGGAGGACGAGGATGGTGAGGAGGGCGAACAGGATAGCACGTCTGGTTCCTCCGATTGCTCCTCCGATCAAATGAATGATATAATGGTTTCCGTGAAAGAATTTCCAGTAACTATAATAACGATTGAATGTTGCGACAATACATTTGACGATTTATTATTAAATGATAAAATAGATACTCATGAATTAACTTGTATAGTTCTTCAAATATTAATGATACTTATTACTTATCAAAAATTATTTAAATTTACTCATAATGATCTACATACAAATAATATAATGTATATTAAAACGGAAAAGAAATATTTGTATTATAAATTCAATGAGAGACATTATAAGATTCCAACCTACGGAAAAATTTTTAAGATTATTGATTTTGGAAGAGCCATCTATGAATATAAAGGACAAGTAATGTATAGTGATAGTTTTCATAAAGAAGGTGATGCTGCTACCCAATATAATAGTCCGCCCTATTATAATAGCAGTAAACAAATTGTGGAACCAAACATGAGCTTTGACCTGTGTAGATTAGGATGTTCTATTTATGATTTTATTATTGATAAATATGATGACAAAGAAAAAATGTGTCCAATTCATAAAATCATAATGGATTGGTGTTTAGACGACGAAGGAAAAAATATGCTTTATAAAAATAATAACCAAGAGAGATATCCAGACTTTAAATTATATAAAATGATTGCAAGAAAAGTTCATACTCATTTGCCGCACAAAGTATTAGAAAATAAATTATTCAATAAGTTTCTTATTCCTAAAAAAGAAATTAAATCAGGAACATTAATCATGAATATAGATAAGATTAACTTAGATGAATAATCGTTTATTTACGAAGAATACTACTAGACAAGGTAGTCTCTAATGTAAGTAAATAGTTTTTCAAAATGCTGGTCAAGATGGTTGAAATTAATAAAAATATACCAGCATGCCATGCTAGTTTTTGATCAAATTGTTTAAAATTTTTGTAACTACCCGTCCAAGGATTAAACTTATAAATTAATAACACACCAATATAAATTTTAAGAAATTGTTCAAATATAAATACAATTGTTTCAACGTTATATTCTTTAACAAGGACTTCGATTTTATATAACAGATTGGTCAAGAGAATTGAATTTTCTTTTATAAACGACAATACTAATAAATTGTTGTTACGCAAAATAGAAAGTATGATAACTAAGATCCATGATAAATAGACAATTACAATAAATAATTGCTGATGTAATTTTAAAGAATCGCTCATTGATCTCTCTTTTATACTATACTATAATATATTATACGTAAATATACTATAGTATATATGACATAATGACATAATAACATAAATTTACCATTTTTAAAATTTAGGACTATCAATGAATACGGGAGCTTGTGCTAAATTTTTTGTTTGTTCCATAAATTGTTCATTGATAAAATATCCGAGAATAACGCTTAAATACACCAATAAACCATCAATCACTAATTGTTTTAAATTTATTTTTTCTTTTAGTATAATTCTAGTTTCTAAAAATTTAATAATAATAAATACAATTGAAATTATTGCGGCATAATAAATATAGTCCATAATTTTATATATATATATGAAAGTATTATGTTTTGATTTTATTAACGAATTATAATTCGACAATGTTTAAATTTAAATCAATTGCAGAACCCAAGGTTATTTTACCTTCATCATCGTCATAACTTTTTTCATTGGCTTCTTTTAGTTTCTTTTCATTCGCAAGCTGTTGTAATGTGTTCAAATCTTTTGGAGCAATGACTTCTTGTTGAACACCATTCTCTTGAAATACAATATCTTTATCTACAAAATTTATTTTTAATTTCTCAGAAGAAGTAGACGGCTGACTCATTGGACTTGTATTCGTGGTTAGGTTCGGCAATAATTCATTTTTTAAATTAGCAGCATACGTTTCTAATTTATTGTCCGTTAATATTGGATTCACCGATAAATCGACTGGCATGGCAGACGGATTGACTGGTATGGGAGACTGGTTTGCGGTGCTATTTGCGGTGCTATTCGCACTATTTGGCTCAATGTTACTTACAACTGGAGCATTTGTAACTTCTACTTCTTCGCTTTCTTCCATATAAGATTGTAAAATTTTTTCAACAGGAATATTGTCTCTGATGGTCAATAGGATAGCTTCCTTTACTAAAAATTCAATTTCGTGTTTATTTTTTTGAATTTGTAATGGATACAAGTCTTTTTCATATAAATACACATTTGTATATAATTTACGTGCGACATTAATGTAGATTGTATGAATAAAAGTATTTACAGATGGAATGTTAATGTCTATTTTTTTCGACTTTTGTCCAACACGAATACACGTAAGTGCTTTTAATTGAATAATATGAACACACGTTATTAAATCTTCTAAATAGGTACACCCACTATTTGTTTCAATTCGTTTTGTTTCTTGTTCTATTATAGTAGGATTCCAGTTGGGTATGGCACATAATAAATTTTGAAAGGTCATTAAATATTTATTTTCTTCTTTTTCATTAATACAAATGGTTAATGCTTCCTTAAAGATAGAATCCATACCAATAATAATATGGTGCGTTAAAAGGGAAACTAACCTCGCACACCATTCGTTTTTTGATTCCGTTAAGCTTGCCAGAGAATAATCATCCATTTATATAGTTAAAATATTTTCTAAATCCTCATCACAACGATAAACCATTAAATTCAATATAAATAAAATTGTCATAAATTCATTATGAATTTCTACTTTAGACTTTTGAAGTGCGGTTAAAAGTTTAAATTTATAGTGACTATTGACAAAGGTATTCGCAATATAATGAATTAAATCATTGCCGCTAATTCCTTTGTTATAGAAAACATCCGCGAGAGAATATATTTTTTCTGGACTATCCATCATCTCTAAATGTTTTTTAATAAATACTTTTAGTTTTGACGTTTCATTTTGAATCTCGTGAATTTTATTTTTATTTATATTATAAGTATGTAAATTCGTGGGTTTCTTATTTAGAATTGGTAAAGGAACATAAATTTCTGAAAAACGAGATAAAATTGGATTTAATAATTTATATTTATCTTCTACAATTATAAAAAATCGAGTAGAATGACTAAAGAGTTCAATACATCTTCGCAAAGCAGACTGCGCATCAATGGTCAGTTTATCAGCATTTGATAAAATTATGGTTTTAAATAAGACTCCATTTTGCGAATGAATATTTGTTTTCGCAAAAAACTTTAAATCTTCTCTAATAAATTTAATACCTTTTCCTTGTGCGCAATTAATAAATAAAACATACTTTTGCTTTAGTTCTTTGCTGCTATAAATTTTATCGATAAAATTTATAATTAATGTTCTTTTTCCTGAACCACTTGGGCCATGAAACAATATATTAGGAATTTTTTTAGTGTTAATAAAATAGTCTAACTTGTCTGTAATTGATGTATGTATAGTAAGCATTTCTGTCATACTTAGTTATTATTTATTATTTATTATATACTAGGTATTACTTTATGTTTAAATATATACTTTTAATAACTATTCAACGATTTTGTATATGGATTTGATTTAAATGCTTGTAATAAACTAGGATCCATTCGGTCTACATTTATTCCTGAGTTGTATTGTTGTGGAATATTAATTTGTCCAACAGATTCAATCGATGGAATTACAAGTGAATTGTCAACAGGAACATTTCTAATAAAATCGTCTGCCGTCAATCGATTATTTACACGATCATTGTCTCTACGATTTATATTCATGTTCATACTTCCGCTATAGAGTTGGGTTCCCCCAGCCATAGGCCAATTTTCATATGTTTTATTCACATTATTATGTTGGTTGCTCCATGCGGTGATATCCATTTGCGCATTTGTAGCACTTGTATTTCCTATATTACCAGAACTTGATGAATCGCCAAAGTTACGTTGCTGTGATTTTGCCGATAACGTAGAATGTTCATAGGCTCCGCCAGGGGTATTAATATGAGATACATTTAAATAATTTAATCCTACTTTGTCAATGGTTGTTTCTTTTGTGGTTGTTTTTAATCGGTCACTTGGATTTGTAAGTGGTAGTTTTGGAACATTACATTGAACATTGCCCAATTGATTCGCATTATGAATTACGTCTTCTTTTCTGGTTGGTTTGATTACGTCTAAGATTGGGGCAAACATGCCTTTCACAAAGCTTGTTACGTTTCCAAAGTCGTTATGACTGCCATGTTTTATGTTCTCACTTCGATTATTATTTAAAATAGTAAACCCTTTTACACCATAGTCATTGTCGGACATACTATTTTGACCTAATGAAACCGCTGGATTTAAATTTACGGGGCGGGAAGCCTCCGTTTTATGGCTTTCTTCATAAATTGATTTGGTGTAAATCCCTTGATTTGTGGTATTTGTGCCAGACCCAAAATATTCTTTCGATAAGTTATTTGTATCAGGCAGCATTTGTTGCGGTTGTGCGGTTTGTCCAATTGAATTCCCTGTAGTTGTAAACCAATGTTCTGGTCCCATAGAATATGCTTGGTCTGGTCTATTTTTTTCAACATTGCCTATAGTGCCTAGATTCTTAATTATATTACTTGGAGCACCTTCATGTCCATTCAATGTATAGCTTATTTTTGGATTTGTGATTGTTCTTAACTCATCTACGGATGGAGGCATCCATGAATTCCGATTAAGCATTCCAGCATTAAACCCTCCTTCTCCTTCATTTGTATATCCAAGTCCCAATCCTGGACCGACTCTCTCTTGTTGCCAAGGGAGCACATTCGCATATTTTTGGGAAGGAACTTGTCTTGATCGTATGAAGTCGGTTTGATTTGGTGCTCCATGTGCGTATTGAATATTAGTTTCTGGCTTAAACAATGGTGCGGTTTCTATTTTTTTAATGGTTTGGCTTCCAGACCCCGTCATAGTATCTAACATATAGGGTGTATTTTCAACACTATTTTGTGTCACTTTTGAACCAAAAAAAGGTACCATATTTTTATGGGTAAACTCTTTATCGCTTAAAAGTTCGCCCGATAAACTTTGTATACCATTTGTTGCGTTACTAGTTGTGTTAGGTCTATTAAAAAAAACGTTATTTGTTTGACTTGGATTGTATTGTCTAACTGAATTCTCATTGTTTAGATTAATTGTCTTGGATTCTGTGGGATAATTTATGTCTTGAAGTGTGGTATTTGTTAAAGTAGTTCCTCTATTTAAATTCTGATATCCTTCTTTTTTGTCTTTTTTGTCTTTCTTGTCTTTATTTTCTTTATTGTTGTTTTTATAAGAGTTACTATATATATAGATACCACCAAGTGCTAAAATAGGTAGAGCAATCGCCGCCATTATATATAAACTATAATATTTTATATATATATTTTAATATTGATTACGATCGACTAAAGCTATCCTTACTATGTAATCGTGTATCAATATTGCTTGCAAATTCTTTTTGAAAATGAGCCTGATAGTCGTGTAAAGGATGCGACCAATTGGTTCTTTCTAAATCTTTTAATTGCCAAGCAGGCATAACGGCTCTTGCTTGATCGGTGATTGAAAACTCAATGGTTGGATAGTCATTTTTAATAAATTCGGTTTGAATCTGTGGATCTCTTGAATTTAAAATAAAATCATGCTTTGTTAAATTTTTATTAATCCCTAATAAACTACTATTAAGATCCACAATGTTTCTTCCAATGTTTCCACCAAATTTTTGTAATCGAATGTGTGGATCAGTTAAAAAAGATGGGTGTGAACCATTGCCTGGAACATTTAACATATAATTTAAACTATTGCTACTTGAAAGTAATTTACATTTTATGGTTGCTTCATCATCTCTTGAAAATGCCATACTATAGTATAGTATAATATAATATAGTATTGTATAACAAAGTATTGTATAACAAAGTTAAAATTCTCTTAAATTATAACTTTATGGCGTTATAGCTTCTTAAAAAATAATGGGTCTTTGATTTGTTAATGGTATGAACATAGCATCCTTAATGAGTTTTGTAGGTTCAAAAAAATTAATTTCTGCTAACTTAGGTTTCAAACTTGGTGTAAACTCGTTGCTTGGTTCTACTAAATTATTTGCGCCAATATTGAATAAAGAAGATTCAATGTCTACAGCATTAAATGAAAATAAACTGGCGGGTAGCCTGCTAGGATTAATATAATTTGGAAGAGCTGGACTATAAGCTTCTCCATTTCCGCCATGATAATAGAGTCGATGATTCATAATTTTATGGATTCCTTGTTGTTCTAAACAATAATTTTCTCTACTATTTTTATCCCTTGTACTTCCTGTAGGCCCAATTTTTTTACAAGCATTTGGTTCCATCCCTTGTACAAATTCACAAAACATAGTAATAGTATATAGATAGATATTAAAATCGAGCATTACGATAAAATTTAAATCCTTCATTAAAATAGTTTACAATAAGGGCTCTTAACGTCGCACGTTACAAAAATATAAATCATCATTCCAAAACATCCAAAACATCCAAAAATTGTAAGAATATAATACACTTTAAATACTATAAAGTAATACATTGATAGATTTTTTGTTATAGGAGGCGTAACTATTTGTCTACATATAATACATGTATTATTTTTACTAAGCCATTTTTTGTGACATGAACTATGAATATAATAGGTTCCACAATGGTTCAATTCAATTAATTTATCAGATAGTTCTAAACAAAGTATGCAACTATTCATCCCGTGTAGTATTTATTAAAGAACATAAAATTTTATGCGTTACATAAAAATAAGAATAACTAAAACAGAATTGAAAATTTAAAAACTCATTTTCTTCATCCCCCGCAAATGTACTCATCGTGTTATTTGAAAGTTTAATGGTGTGAAGTAAGTTTTGAATTTGTTCATTCTTTTTATATAAGTCATATAAAGCATTTGTAGTAGTATTAATAGTATTGAAAATGGTGTCAAGAGAATCCTTTGAATCAGCATTAAATGCTTGTAAAAATTGAACTCTAAATAAATTATCAGAATCATCAGCATCTTCTATAAGCTGATAAGTACACAAAAAATCCGTACAATAAGAAACCATACTATACCATACTATAGTATAAAACAATTACTATAAATTGTTTTATATACTAATTTACTGAGTTACTAAGTTACTAAGTTATTAATTTACTTCTTCTCTCGCCAATAATCTTGAAGGGACGCCGCCTCTTATCCAACCATCATTTGCGGAGTTCTCAATAAAATTCGCTGGATTTGTCAATTCGGTTTTAAGGGCAGGAATTAATGGGATATAGGTAAGATCAAAATTAGTAACTTCAGACATGGAATCCGTACTTTTAGAGTAATAATTATAAATACCGCCTCGCAGTGTATTTTCTAAAGGAACATTTACTTCTCCTTTTCCTAAAAATGGAATTGTATTAAAGATTCTCTGTTGTATTAATTCTTTCTCTCTTAAATTTGTTCCTTGTCCAAAAGTTAATACATTGTTTTCATCAACATGGTCACTGCTAAATCCGCCATTTGGACTTCCATTTAATATTATATTTGGATTTTTAAATGCGATTTTAAAGGCTTCTGTAATTGGATTTGCGGATGCATAATTTTCTAACATATAATTTGCACTTGCAATATTTACTTTATTTCGATTTGTTAAATCACATACATCATTACCAATTCTTGATGTGCTATCAAATAATCGATCAATTGCTGTAGAATGATTCATTCTAGTATATAATAAAATAATATAATAAAATAATAAACTAAAATAATAAACTAAAATAATAAACTAAAATAATAAACTAAAATAATAAACTAATAAACTAAACTAATAAACTAATTTGTGCTAATTATGGATTTGTATAATCATAGGAACCACTATTATTTCTATATAAGGCAATAGGATTGCCTTCTTTGCCTGAAATCATACTTCCATATAAATATTGTAAGAATCCTTTTTGGTCACTTGGAACTTGAGTGTTTGGCATAGTATTATATTGAATCATGGACTTAGTAAAGTTAAATTCATCTCCTAAATTTGAAAATAATTTATTTTTAATGGTCGGGTCTTTAAATTGTTGTGAGATAAAATCTTTTACACTATTGTCGATTTTTGTAGTTACTTCTGGTAAGTAAGAGGGAGCTGCTGGTTTTCTTTTCGGTTCATAATGAATTTGCGGTAAGACTATATTCATTAAGGGATTATTTGTTTTAGGAACTTGATAAGAGTCTTGATTTGCGGTATAATTCGTTTCTATGTCTTCTATGTTTGAAAAATTTTCTTTATGATTATTGTAGTATAATAATATAATTATTAGAATTGTAATGATTCCTAACCATAGGATATGTAAATTCTGTGTTATTAATAGACCAATCACAATTAATAAAAGAACAAGTCGTGTGATTGCGTTTAATTTTTCTTCCATTGTCATTGATGACTTTGGCCATAGTTCCATACTATCTTTTAATAATATGGTTGGGTCTTTTAACCAAAATTGTATTGTCATTTATATATAGTTAATACTTAATTAATTATTAAATAAATTATTTAATAATTATTTAATAATTTAATAATTTAATAATTTAAATATAATTCTTTAACTACTATAATTACTGAAATGGATAAAAAAAAAAAGAATAGAAAGTCAAAAGAGACGCTTGAGACCACGGAAACACCTGAGACGCCTGAGACTCCTGAGACCATGAAGACCTCGGAGACCACTGAGACCACAGACGTTAAAATTACTGAGGAATTTACTAAAGTTATTTGTGATTTTGCGGATGATTTGCTTACAACCTTTCCCGACATAATAGACAAAACAGAGAATCCGATAAAAGAACTAAAGAATAGAATCACTAACGATGAGGATATGGACAGCAAAGAGCAGTTGGAGACTTTGATTAAAACAATTTATCATCATTGTAAAAAAACCTTTCCGCAATATTTTTTCTTTATTTTATATGAAAATAATGAACTTTTTAATAAAGAAACAGAACTTTTCCTATTACCAAATATAAATTTTATAGACTTATGGAAGAGCGATATTACTGATACAACGCGTTCTACAATTTGGAATTATTTAAAATTACTTTTATTTATTGTGGTTGCTGATGTGAATACAAAAGATACCTTTGGTGATAGTGCTCAATTATTTGAAGCCATTAATAACGATGAATTTAAAAAAAAAATAGCAGAGTCCTTATCAGAAATGGAAACCATTTTTAAAAAAAATATGTCAACTTCAACGCAAGGAGCCAATAAAAAGAAAACAACAAACGAAGGTAAAAACGAAGGTAAAAACGAAGGTGAAGTTGAAGAGGAAGACATGGAATTGCCTAATGCGGAAGACTTACACAATCATATCAATCAAATGATGGAAGGTAAAATTGGTTCTTTGGCAAAAGAGATTGCGGAAGAAACGGCCGAAGATTTAGATATTAATATGACAGACCAGTCTTCAATTAATGATGTGTTTAGTAAGTTATTCAAAAATCCTACTAAATTATTAAACTTGGTTAAAAATGTTGGTTCAAAATTAGATAGTAAAATTAAAAGCGGTGAAATTAAAGAAAGCGAGCTAATGCAAGAAGCGACTGATTTTGTTGCCAATATGAAAAATATGCCAGGGATGAATAATTTAGAATCCTTATTTTCAAAAATGGGTATACCTGGAATGGGTGGCAAAGGTGGTAAAGTCGATATGGGGGCGTTAAATAGAGAATTAGAAAAAAATTTAAATAAAGCAAAAATGAAAGAAAAAATGCTAAATAAATTAGAGAAAAATCGCAATAAAGAAAAAGAAAAGCAGGGAGCAAAACAAGAAATTGAAGGAACAATTAAAGACTTGGGTATAAATGATTTTGGAATGCAAGAATTATTATATTCACTTGGCGAACAAGCTGAAAAATCAAAACCAGAGCAAAAACCAGAGCAAAAACGTAACAAACGTAAACAAAAGAAACCTAAAATGGTTTCTATTATTTCTGAAAGTGAACCATCCTAAAAAAAATGATAAATTGATAAAAATAGTATTAATACTATTATAATAAAAATAATAGTATTAAATCATTTTATTTAGACAGGTAATAAAGTTTACATAATTTAGTTAAATTTTGTACATACAAAATGGTTTTTTCTAAATCATCGTTATTTAACACTTTTAAAGTTTCTTTCACGACGGCAATTTTCTCTAAAATTAATTTTATAGAGGATTCATCCGTAAAAGAGTTTACCCAATCGGTTTCTAAAAAAAAATTAATATCTCCTGACATAATCACCGCCTCATACTTATCTAATATATAGGTTTTCCATATTGGTAATATAATTTTTGGATTCGCTCTGCGTAACGCCAAGATTGAACTATTTGCTATTTTAAGTGTATTGTCTTTTGGAAAAATCTCTATTAACGCCTCAAATAATTCAGTAAGATGATTATTAAAAGCACTTAATATGTCTTGAGAACTCATTTATTATAATAATTATACTTTTTCTTTATATATATTTATTAACTAATTATTAACTATTTTTTAATTATTTGATAGACAATTCCCTCTGCTGTTTTAATTGTTCTAGAGAGACTTCTCCTACTTTATTTGGAATATAGTCTTCGGGTGGGGTTTCAATTGTATCATTGTATTCCCATGAAACATTATTTCGTAGTTGTCGCATGCCACCCGTTCCTTTTGCGGATAGCTCTTCTGAGGATTGGTCTAAAAAACTATAATTATCTGACATAACCCCAAAACAATTCACATCAGTTAACGAAAAAGCGCTTGGTTCTTGATTGGTTGTTCTTTGTTCAATTCCACTTTTAATTGGAACTAAATGTTCTAATATTGAATTTCCAAACAATACTTGATTACCTCTATTTAATAATAGTAATGCTGGAACCCGATCAACATTATGGGGTAAAATAATTTCTTTTTGATTTTTTAATATCACATAGGTTGAGCCATCTTTTTTTTTAATTCGATTGTCAATACTTATAAAATGAATATCATTTTTAACATTTGAAGTTGCTATTTTTTGTAAGATACAAGAGCAATTTTTGCAATAATTACTATAAAATAATATAAAACTCATTTTATACTTTAATACTTTAAATAAATTTGAATTTTAACTTATTATAGTTGACAAAAAAAAAGAAAAAAATGAATCTAGAAGTTGATATGAGCGTTGCGACGATATTTTTATCATTTAAACCAAAGTTCGTGCTGTATTAGACTAGAATCTTTTTTTAATATTTGCGTTGAAAAGATTGTTCTACAATAATTACTACAAAAGGAACAATCGAAACCTTTGTATAGAGTTGCGTGATTGTTAATACTAGATTCACATTGTTTACAGATAGTCCTAGTCAAGGATGTCTTTGTTGAAGTGTTGCTGTTCATACTCTTATAGCACTATAGTATTGTATTATAATAGTTTATTTGTAAAACTAATTTCAATTTTTATAGTTTTTATAGTTTTTATAGTTTTTATAATTTGTAGTTATAGCACCTAAAATTATAAAACTTCATTGTTTGCGTTTAAAATGATTTAGTATATTTAACAAAGGATTTCATTTTTATATAATTATATATATAATTATATATATATATATATATATATATATAATGGTATAT
>Ga0214923_10005050_pt1 | contig 15550 bp, 15 predicted proteins | sample LL1510_MetaG_FD_177993 | JGI IMG/M metagenome (GOLD analysis project Ga0214923, IMG submission 177993) | Freshwater microbial communities from Lake Lanier, Atlanta, Georgia, United States - LL-1510 | ecosystem: Environmental > Aquatic > Freshwater > Lake | place: USA: Georgia | collected...
AATTCCAAAATTTTATTATTCTGTTGTATCAATGTGTTATGTAATTCTTTTGTTTGTTCTACTAAAAAACTTTGTATATCTTTACTTTGTTTTAATATTTCTAATACTAAATCGCTTGAAATAGCCGTTTTTGCTGGTTGTATATTTTTGTCATTATCTATATTTGTGCTATGTTCTCCGTTATCTTTACATTTTTTCATATGTTTATTTAAATTTGTTTTATTGCTATATTTTTTGCGACAATTTTCACAAATAATATCATTATTCTTACTAATATTATTTATTCTATTATAATGTTTAATAGAATTATTATGGCGGTCATAATCATATTTTTTACTCGTAGAAAAGTCACAACATAAACACATATATTTTTGTTTATGGGCTAATTCGTTTTTTTCGTTCCAATCCGTTCCATTTGCGCTGTTACTGATATTTTTTTTTGTTTTTTCATTATTATTTAATTGCTCAGGTAGTGAAGTCATATTAATAATTATTTTTTCAGTATTATCTGAGTTCGTAAAATTTGTTCCGTCCATATAGATATTGGAATATATTTTACGACTAAATTAAACTAATTAAAAAAACATAAAAAATTATGCTAACAATTTTTGAATGATTTTTTTGGGTTTTAGACGATTACCGAGTGAAGTGAACTTTTTACAAACATTTTCCTTCAGGTTTTCAAAATTGGACATTTTTAAAATGTCCATTTTTGAAAAGTTAACTACTAGTTTTGTACAAACTTTTTCATTGAGACTGAAAAATATTGTTTTAATGTTTTTATACAATTTGGTATCATAAACCGTTTGTTAAATTAAAATATAATTTTTGTTTAAAATGTGGTAACAAAATAGTAATTATTCACTATTTTTCCAAAAATAAATAATTTATAAATATACTATATAATGGCAAAGTGGATAAAAGAAATCATTATTTCTTCAATTGCTCTATTAATTTTAGATGGAGCATATATTACTTTAAATCAACGTGCTTTTGAAAATCAAATAGCATCAGTGCAACGCGTTATTTTACAAGTGAACCTATTAGGAGCAATTATATGTTATTTTTTCTTAATTTTCGGTTTAAATTATTTTATTATAAGTAAAAAAAGAACATTGTTAGATGCGTTTTTATTCGGTTTAATAATCTATGCTGTTTATGATAGTACAAATTATGCCTTATTTAAACAATGGAAACCTCTTTTAGCAATAATGGATGCTATATGGGGAGGTTTATTATTTGCTTTAACTACTTTCATTACTTATTCTACTGCTTAAATAAAATATTTATTACAAAATTCTTCAACATTCATTTGTTTTATATTATTTCCTAGAGACATTTGTTGTGTTTCTTTTGATTGTTCATCTGGAATATAACTATATAAACTATAAAAATCATCTTCGTCATCATCATTCATTATAATTTGTTTACTTTCATTACAAATTCTATAGTTATATTTAGTCAACCTCTCTTTCCAAGTAGGAGAAAAATAAGAATAATACAACCAATTATAATAATATTCATTTACAAAATCAATATTTGTTGCTTCAAATAAATTGGATACTTCCCTATGTATTTGATATTTACATACATAAGGTAATACTTTACATCCCATTCCTTGTGAATGTTCTACTGTTTTATATTGTTCTATATCATTATCGCACATGATTAATCGTAATTTATTTGGTTTTTGTAAAGTTTCTTTTTGTTTTTTATTTTCAGTGTTAATTTTGAAATACAATTGAACAAATTTATGTAAATCATATTTGCTGTTACATAAATTCCAGACAATAGTTCCTATAATAAAATCTTTTTTTGTTTCAATCCAAGAATTATATTGTTTTATTATAAAAGTTTTAAAACTTTTGCTATTTTGATTTTCATATATTTCATGATAATGTTTTAATAAATAGTCTAATGTTTCTTCTTGAAACCCAGAATAATATAATTCATATGCCCAAAATAAAGCTTCATCAGTTTGTTTCTCTAACAATGCTATAAACAATGAATGTAATACATCTTCTTTAGAATATAGATAACGTGTAAATATTAAAGGATAATCTGATTTATTATCTTCTATAGTAATAAACATATTTTCGGTATTAGTTGTCATTTTGTATAATATTCATTTAATAATTAATATTATAATATTTTTCAATTTTTTTATTATTTACACTTCATTAGAGGAAGGTCTTTCATTATCTGAAACTTCTTCTATAATTGGTTTATTTAACGAATTATTTTCATTAGAAAAAATATTGTTTCCATCACCAGAAAAAGAATGAACAAATTTCTTATAAAACGATTTATAAGTATTTTGTAATTTGTCAAATCGCATATTGAATTTACCATCCATAAAACGACTATCAATATTCTCAACAACCGCTTTATCTTGTAACATGGTATTGTACATTGTATTTTTCGTAACCATATCTCCAAAATTATTTTGCCAAAAGTTACGATATGTTTTTACAAATAGTTTACTCTTGTTTTCACCAATAGGTAAAGCAAATGTAATAACAGTACTTACAAAATCACCAAATATGACTCTTGCTACAGTTGTATGTGGTAAAATAAATTCATTTTCAATGACCAAATCTTTCACTCCAAAGACTTTACGCGCTATACTATCTTCACCTGCTTCATAAAAATAGCGACTCTTATAATGATGTTTTCCTACTAACTTTGGTGGTTCTTCTTTAGTTGGATTTGGACGCTTAGCATTACCAAATGTATGCACAAATGCTATGTGCATAATATCAAGAGAGTTTTCACTTAATACTCTAGAATAACAATTATATTCCATATCAAGATGAACTAATGAACAATTTTGTGCGATTTCTGGTTCCACAAAAATTTGCTCTTCTAATTCTGTAACATTTACTCCGCGTGGTTGTTTCATCGTATTAATATAAACCCAACCATTCTTATCTACAATATCATATTTAGGCAAATCATATACAGGAGATGGATGAAAACAAATACCAGGAACGTGTGTTAAAGTTCCATTACAATTGAATTCATATCCGTGATAAGGACACATTACATTATTGTTTACAATTTTTCCAGCGGATAATGAAGCACCTTTATGAGAACAAACATCGTCAAGAGCATTATAGTTTCCATCGTTATTTTTCCAAACAACATAATTTTTATTCCAAATCCTTGCCTTGTATGGTTTATTTTTAACAAAATCGCTTGATTTTCCAACAACATACCATTGTAAATCATATTTATCTTGGTCTGTTAATTCATTGTATGTCAATCTTGGATAATTCAATAAAGTATTTGCTGGCAATTCTTGTTTGGATGAAAACATTTTAGTTAGTAAAAAAGAATAACATTTTACATTTGTAATTAAAAATCCAGCAATTGTAAATAGCAAAATATTAAAATTCATTATATTATTTAGTGATATAAATTTATCTTTAAATACTCTATAATAAATAATTATGAGTACAATTAAAAATAAGAAAAATAAATCAAAAAAACAAAGAACTCGTAGTGTTTATAAAAGAGGTGGTTTTAAAAAATCAGTTCGCATAAATGGTAAATATAATATCAATAATCGCGAAAAATCCAATATTATAAAAATGTTCTTACAAGTTCTCAATATGGTTAAGTTATATCATTGGAAAACACACTCGTTTTCACAACATAAAGCAACAGATGAGTTATATGAAAGGCTAAATGAGAATATTGATAAATTCGTAGAAATTTTATTAGGAAAAGACCAATCAAGAGTAAAAATGTTGGAAAAAAGAATAGATTTAACTGATAGTGATAATTTAAAAGATTTCAAATCAAAAATATTTGAATATAGAACTTTTTTGAGTGATATGAATATGTTTTTTGATAGTAAAAAAGACAGTGATTTATTGAATGTTCGTGATGAAATATTAGGTGATATCAACCAATTTTTATATTTATTAACTTTTGATAAATAGATATATTATTACATTCATGGTATATCAACATAATACATTCTATTTTCGTCGGCATTATAATGCGCACCTATATTGGGTATATTAACGCCATCAGTAAAAAATCCATAACATTCTAATAATGTATTTTTATAATAAGTCATAGGTCTTTCAATGATAGAAATTTCATCGCCTTTATCTACTACTCTGGATAACCAATCTTCATAATAATGCCTTCTAGTAGTTTTTATTGGTTTTTCTACATTATTTATATAAGAACCGCGAGCAAACCAAAAGTTATACCAAATCCAACCGATTCCTCCAGAAAAAAACCAACTTTATTAATTTTTGGAAATAATGTAAAAATTTCATCAATCATTTCAAAGTTATTTAATATAACATTATAGTGTTCGTTTCTACAAGGTTCATAATTATTAAAATGTGACAATCCTTTAGAATGAAAATATAATATAATATCATTTCTTTCGTTATGAATTTGTCCTAATTCCCATACTTTCATAATACCTCTGTATTCAAATTCTTCTTCATAAAAACATTCAATTATTGCGCTTGGAAATATACTTATTACATTTTGTTTGAATGTTTGTTCGTTTCCTTTTTGAATAGTAGCAATTATATAAATTTTACAATTATTATTAATTATAATATTTATTTGATTAAGTAACCAATCCATATAATTATCATTCACTAAACAGTTTATATAATAAACAATAAAATAATTAAAATTGATAATAGAAATATCTTTATTTATTTCAGTATTTTCCAAAACCAAATGATTATATTTTTTAGTAATTTTAACCAAATTCATATAATAGTGTAAAATAAAAATATATTTATATGTTTTTTTAGAAATTTTGTATAAAATCATATAAAAAAATAATCATATAAAAATATAATGAAAATTATAGATGGATTTACATTTTATAATGAATTGGATATGTTATATTATCGTCTTTCGGCATTAGATGATGTTGTTGATTATTTTATTATAGTAGAAGCAACAAAAACACACGCTGGAAAAGATAAACTATTATTTTTTGAAGAAAATAAACATTTATATGAAAAATTTATGAATAAAATAATTCATATTGTAGATGATCAATTAATTGTTCCCGATACTACAAAGAATGAACAATGGTATAATGAAATTCACCAACGTAATGAAATAAAAAAAGGGTTAGAAATATTGGATTTAATTTTGACGTCAAATGATTTGTTATTGGTAAGTGATTTGGATGAAATACCTGACCCAAATAAATTAAAAGAGATTAAACAAAATGAAGTTAAAATTGATTTTAAAGCATTTGAAATGGATTTTTATTATTATAATTTAAATTGTATAATCCAAAATGAAAAATGGTATAGTGCTCGTATAATAAATTATGGGTTATTTAAAAACAATAATTTATCTTGCAATGATGTTCGTATGGGAAAATTTGATGATGTAATAAAAAAGGGGGGTTGGCATTTATCTTATTTTGGTGATGGTGAATTCATAAAAAATAAATTACAAAATTTTGCTCATCAAGAGTTCAATAATGAAAAATATACAAATATCGATATGATAAATAATTGCATAGATAATTATTATAATATTTTTGAACAAAAAAAATGTAATAGATATGTAAAAATTCCTATATCTGAAAATGACTATTTACCACCACTTTATGATACTTTATTAGTCAAATTTATTCGGTGTTGAATTTATAATTTCACCTTTTCTAAAAGTAAATATTTAGTTTTTGTATTATAATCTCTCAACATACCAACCAACCCAGGTATTGTATTTAATCCATATGGGTAACGCCCGCTAATTTGAAATGAATATTGTGATATAACAGACATGCGTTTATTATAAATATCATTTCTCATTTTCATTATTTTTTTCCAATGTCGTTGAATTAATCGTAACCAATATGTTTGTTTAATTACGCTATAAGTACCGTCTTGTAATATATTTAATTTCATTATTTCTATTTGTGGGTGATGGATATAAATAATGCTGTATTCTCGTAAATACTTTAATGATAATTCGTACGGAGTTTTATAAAATAATCTAGGAGAAATAGTATTGACTAATAAATAATAATCATAATATTTTTTACAAATTCCAATATAATAATTATTTGTTATTCTTTCTTCATTCGCAAATATTTCATCTTGTTCGTATAAGTCATCAATTAATTCTTCGTCTGATTCATAGATACTTTCAGTGTCTGTTTCTGTATCATTATCACCATCTGATAATGAGTAAGTGTTATCAAAATAATAATTCATTATTATATATATTATTTATATTTTTAAATATTTGTAATTATTTACAGTAGTAATTACAAATTCAATTTTATTAACTACAAAAATATTTAGATAATATATAAATGTTGTCTTTTACTGAAAATAAAGAAGGCAAAGAGAAAAAAGAAGAAACCAAAATTATTCCAAAAAAGAATAATGTTTTAAAAATGTCATTTATGATAACTTATATTTTATTACTAACAACTGCTACTATTACTTTTATTGAAGCAATGAGAACAACAGACCCAACTATTCGTCATATATTCAATTTAGAAACATGTATATCAATTGTTGCCGGATATTTTTATTGGCTCTTTGTAAATAAAGTAGATGAAGCTGAAAAAAATAATTCTCCATTAAACTGGGCTGAAATTACTGAATTTAGATATATCGATTGGTCTATTACCACTCCTATGATGTTACTTGCTTTATCAGTAGTATTGGGATACAATACTAAGATAAATATAAATTTTGTATATATTTTGACTATAATGATATTAAACTATTTTATGTTAGGTGTAGGTTATTTGGGTGAAATAAATGTAATATCGCGACTACAAGGTCTGGTAGTTGGGTTTTTTGCGTTCTTCGCATTGTTTTATATGATTTTTATGAAATTTTTAAATTCAAAATATAATTTATTCAATTATGTATTATATTGGGCTTACTTTGTATTATGGGGTATATATGGTATAGCATATATGTTTGGAGAAGAAAATAAGAATATTATAATGAATTTATTGGATTTAAAAGCTAAATGTTTAATGGGTTTGTTTTTATGGGTATATTATACTGGTATAGTGAAGGCATAGATTTTATAAAATATAATATATAAAATGTAATTTGAAAATTATAATTATATGTATGTATATATATATATATATATATATATAATAATAATATGTGTTGGAATGAGAATGTATCGTTAAATACTTTTATTTTTGGAACAGCTACTCTTGTATTTATATGGTATAACAATACTTATACGCAATATAAATTATTAGACTTTAAAAATATATTTTTATATTTTGTTATTTTTTCATATACTTCTATGCAACTTGTAGAATATTTTTTATGGAAAAGCATTCGCAATAAAAATAATTTTATGAATAAAATTTTTTCAATAATAGGCTGGATATTAGGTAGAATATTTCAACCATTAACAATTTTACTACTAATTCCAAAGAAATATGAAATAATGAAATATTTATTATTTATTATTTATTTTTCATTATTAGTCATTGTTTACTTGTATAAATATTTTTATAATCCAACAGAGTTTAATACTATTATAGATACAAATGGACATTTATATTGGAAATGGGCTGAGTTATATAATTATGAACAAATTATATTTATAATCCATATAATAATTGTATTTACGTTATTTCTCAGTTATCCAATTGTAACTTTTTTTATACTATTGTTTCTTTTATATAGTTTTTTTACTTATAAAAATTCATTTGGTTCAATGTGGTGTTGGATTTCCAATTCAATTCTCATTTATTATTTAATAAAAATATTATTCATATTGCCTTATTTTGAATATAAAGAAATATGTTAATCTTTAGAATATATTTTTACATTTGTTAGCTATGTAAAAATATTACACTGACATGAAAGAAAAATGATCGTTAAAAGCCCTCTCCGAGAATTGAACTCGGGACCTCCAGTTTACAAGACTGGTGCTCTACCACTAAGCTAAAAGGGCGTACATCCCAACCCACCCAGTGAAAAAAGTTTTCACAATATATAACAATATTTTTCTTTAAGTATTTTTTTATTAAACATATAAACTTTGAGAAGTCGTAACATATTTTAAAACGAAACCTTCAATTTGTGATAATTTATACATTAAATCGATTTGACCTATCAATTCACATACATTCATCATTTCTTTTGTAATTGTTACAATTTTCAACATGGCTTTCGTAAAATCACCAATAGAAATGGATTTGTAAGCAACATCATTTTGTATGAAATATTTACAATCGGTTTCGTTATTACAATCACACCATTTCATTGAAAATTCTATCATATCAAAAATCAGTTCATCATCATATTTAATTCCTGTTCTCAAATCATTTTCAAATTCCCATTTATCATAATCTTTGTAATAATTTTGTAATTCTTTAATACATTCTTTTAAATAGTCGTCATCAGTAATAGGAATACTTGATTTTTGGTCGTTTGGAATTTTTACATCCGTAAAACAAGAAAACAACCCAATTAATTGTTTTGTAGAAAATTTTTCAAAATAGTTGTATTTTACCATTAATTTTGAAATAATTAGAGGGTGTATTTCCGCAATGTTAGAAGCAATAACTCCTAATTGTGTCAACGAATAATTTTCATTCTCCATGTTATTATTCAATATGACAAACCCATCGTCAATCAATACTTGACATATTTTATTTGTTTGTTCTTTTATATAATTCTGCATATATGATAAATTGAATTTTTCATCGTCTAATTGATTATTAGCACTTATAAATTCCTTTGTTAATTTTAAATCATCTTTCAAATATTTATATTCATCTTCAATGCTACGCATTTCTCGTTCAGCATCTTTTTTCTTTTTATTAACTAAATTTTTAATTTGTAATTCAAGATTAATATAATTCAAACATACACTATAAGGTGTTCGCATTCTATTTATAAATTCATTTTTTTGGTTTATTTTGTCTGTTAATTCTTTTATATAATTTTCTTTCTCATATACAGACCTCAATAATTCTTTTTGCATCATTGATTTTTTACTGAAATTATCAAAATTGCTGGTTTGTTCATTTTTCAATAAATTCAATATAAGAGAATATGAAATATGGTATTTTGATATTAATTGTTGTGGTTTTCCAGACAATATAGTTTTATATTCATTCAATGATGGTAATTTGAATAAATTATTTAAATGAACTACATGTCCAACTGTATCAATCCCTCGTCTACCAGCACGACCTTTCATTTGTGAATATTCGTGTGCTAATAAATATCGTTCATTATTACCATCAAATTTAGTCAAACTTGTGAAAATAGCGGTTTTAATAGGGCAATCCAAACCAATAGCAAAACTTTCAGTAGCAAATAAAAGTTTGATGTATTTTTTAGAAATCATTAATTCTACAATTTCGCGTAAAACTGGTATCATACCACTATGATGAATACCAATTCCTTTTTCTAATAGCGAAACCACTTTATTATATTCAGGTAATTCCAAATATTCTTTAAAATTCGGTAATTTTCGTATTATTTGTTCGGCTTCGCGACGCACTGTATATCCAACTTTGCTATCAAATTCTAATAAAGGAACAGTAATTTCAGTAGCGCATACTTCTACTTGTTTTCTGGAAAACACAAACGCAATTGCCGGCAACATTTCATGGTCGCGTAAATATAAACAAAGATTATTCAATACATTTTGTCGTTTCATAATGATTTGTTTAGAATCAAATAATTTCAACATTTTGGATAGAGTATTTATTGTATTATCATTAAATTTTCCAGAACTATCTTGTAAAGTAAGTAATGTATTTGTATTATCGCGAATTTGTTTTTCCAATTCTTTATCTTTCATTCCTTTGAAAACACCTTCAGTAGTAGTTAAAAAGCAATATTCTGTAAGTGGAACAACGCGTTTTGTAGTAGAAGCTAAATACACAATTTTATCAGTTTCTTTTACATCAGTTAATCCCAAACGTTGTGTTTCAATCCAATTAGCAAATCCAGCAGGGTTATCAATGGTAGCAGATAACATAACCAATTGAATTTTAGGAGGTAACATTAACATTGTTTTTTCCCATACTTGTCCCCTATCTGCGTCATTAATGTAATGGACTTCATCAAATACTACACACGCAAGTTCAGTTTCAATATTAATATTAAAATCCAAGTTTTTATTAGTTATGTTTAAATCAGAAACAGGTTTATTATATACAAATAGATAATTCATTAATATTTCGGTAGTCATGATAATAACTTGTGCTTCAGGATTAGTTTTGATATCGCCTGTATATAAACCAAATGAAATATGTGGGTATTTATTAGAAAATTCATAATATTTTTGATTACTTAATGCTTTGATAGGAGAACAATAAATAATTTTTTTTCCAATATCAGTAAAATATTGAATAGCAAATTCAGCAGGAAGTGTTTTACCACTACCTGTGTGTGCCGTTACAAGGCAATGGTTGCCTTCAACAATTGCTTGAATCGAATGTTTTTGAAAAGCACTTAATGAATAAGGAAAAGATTTAAAATATTGTTCATATTTTGCTTCATTTTCAGTTGAATAATCAGTAGAACAAATCTTCACCATTTTTCAAATATAATATATTAGAAATTTAATATATTATAATAATTGTAAAATTTAATTCAATTTTTATATTTATTTTCATATATTTGTAATGCTTCTTCTAATCCTAATAATTTAATATTCATATTTTTTAATATATTATTTGAACCACTGTAATTGTATTTTGAATCAGAATTTACAATATTAATTAGATTTTTATTTTGTATTATTTTTAAAGCAATTTCAGATAATTTATATTTTGTTTCGTAACATATGTTTACTGTTTTATTTAATATATGAATTTGATTTAAATTATCAATATAATATTTAAGAATAGTAATAAAATCGTTTTCATAAACAAAATCAAAATATTTATCATTTTCAATTGTTATTTGTTTATTTTGATATTTTGATATAAAACATGATTTAATAAATCTATCAGGTTCTTCGTTCGCGTGAAAAATGTTAAATATTCTTAAATTAAACATATGATGATATTGTAATGATCGTTTATATATTGTATATTTTGAAAATCCATAATAATCACTTGGTATTGTAAATAAATCGTCTTCATTGCGCATATTAATATCTGTTTTTCTATCATATATAGCCGCTGAATCAAAATTAATAATCATTTTAAATTTATTAGAAAAATACATAATATTTTCAAACATTAACATATTATAATAAAAAGTATCATAATTATCAGGTTTGGTACGTCTCCCTCCAGTGATGGCTGTATTAATTAATATGTCAAATTCATTTTCATTTAAATAATTATTTAATTTATTAAAATCTAATAAGTCTAATTCATTATGAGATGGATTTGAAATAATATAATATTTATCCAAATTTTGTTTTATCATTTTTGCGAGATTACCATTGCCTCCAGTAATTAAAATTTTCATTTATAAATATGAATATGTAAATTTTATATTGTTATTAAATAATATAAAAATAATATTTGTGTGTTCTTTATTGTATGGAAAAAAAAAATATAATTATTCATATTCCTTCAAGTTTTACGTATTTTAGTGGAGGAACACTTATATTATTTTATATGGCAAAATTGTTATCAGATAAAGGAGAAAATGTAAGAATTATAGATGATGGTTCTAGAAAAGAAAATCCTTTATATAATAATTATTATGATGAAAACTGTGGATTTACACAAGATAATACAATTGTAATATATAGTGAGGGAGTAGAAGGGAACCCACTTAACGCAAAAAATATAGTAAGATGGGTATTATGTACATTAGGTAAAATGTATCCAGTAGAAATAACAAATACTTATAATAAAAATGATCTAGTATATATTTACAATAATGAAGATAATATAAATAAAGAAAATAAAAATATATATAAATTATTATCACCTGTATATTTAAACCCAATTTTTAAAAATTATAATAGAATTCGTAAAAATAATTGTCATATGTTTAAAAAATGTAATATGCATTTGAATGGAATAACTAAAATTCATAGTGATGAATCTATTGAAATACATACTTTTATAGAACATTCTACATTAGTAAATATTTTAAATGAGTGTATTGTATTTGTATCGTATGACCCGTTGACATTTATGAATATTTTAGCTGCTTTATGTGGTTGTATATCTATTGTATATCCATTACATAATTATAATAAAAAAGAATGGATTATGAATACTACGTGTTTATCTGATTATATGATGTATAATAATATAGATAATTTATATGGTATTGCTTATGGAAATAGTGAAGAAGAAATAGCTTATGCTATGAATACAATACATTTAGTAGAAGAACAATGGAAAGATATTTGTAATTTCTATAATGAAAGACACGTAAATAATTTTATTAATGACCTACATAATTTTGAAAATATGGAAAATACTGTTGAAAAATTTTACAATTGTTAATATTTCAAAACTGATTTTTATATATGATTTTTATATAAAAATATTATTTTTTATTTTATCCAAAAAATAAGGAGAATTATATTATTTTTATTATCATCTCTTTTTTGAATTCATCTCTATCCATAAAAGGCTCCATATCTTCAAATGGTCTATTTGTAAATGTTCCATCATTGTTTTTCATTGCTTGTAATCTAGGATATCTAGATTGTATACAACAAAATACTTCTAATATAATAGTTTCATTATACGATAAAAACTCTTCAATGTTAGATATTATATTTTCGTTTTTTGTAACTGATAAATATTTTATACCATAAGAATTTGCTATTTTTTCTGTATTTGGAAAAGATAACCCACAATCACTATTAACTCCAAATTGGTTTTTAAAAAAATTGTTTTGTGTAATAACAATTGAACCATAAGAATTATTATTAAATAATAATATTTTAATCGGTAATTTATTATGTACAATTGTTTGTAATTCTTGAATATTAAGTTGAAATGAACCTTCACCTAATATAGGAATGATTATTTTATCAGGTTCTGCTAATTGAGCACCTATTGCTGAAGGCAACTCAAATCCCATATCTCCTTGGCTACTTATTAAGAATTTGTCATTTTTTTTTATATTTATCATATGCCATACATTAGTTATTATAGAACCAGATGATACAATTGTAATTTTATTTTCTGGAGCATTATTAAAAAAAGTATTTAAAAAAAAATATGGATTTATACCGTTATTATCATTTATATCCGGCATTTCGTTTATCCATTTATTTTTCCAATGAATACATTTTTCAATCCAATTGCTATAATTTATTGTATTATAATTATAGTTATCAAAAAAACTGTTTAAATCCATATTTATTTTTAATTCATAATTCAAATTATCTTTTTCAAGTTCATTTAAATCATTATCTATATATATTATTTTTGCGTCGCGAGCGAACCAATCTGAACGATACCCAATAATAGCTTGTGACATTCTACACCCCAATGAAATCAATAAATCACAATTTTGTAAGGTAAAATTGCCATGTCTATTTCCAATTAATCCTATCTTACCCGCATATAAATGATGTTCTGTTTCTATAATGTCTGTTCCGTGAAATGTAACAACAACAGGTATATTATATTTATTTATAAAATTATTAAATTTATCTTTAGAATTAGCCAACTTAATGCCATTTCCGGCTATTATTAAAGGTCTTGTTGAATTTTTTAACAAATAATGTATTTTATCAAAATTATCTGTATCTATTTTTTCATTGGTAATAATATTTTGTATTACGTCAATATCTGAATCATTAATTAACATACCTTGTATATCAATAGGAATAGATATCCATACTGGTCCAGGTCTTCCTGATATTAGATTTTTATACGCTTCTATTAGTGTTTCTTTCAATTCTGATACATCTGATATTTCTTTTGAATATTTAGTAATGCTTTCTACCATCGATATTATATCGCAATCAGCACCAGCATAATGTCTTAATTTTTTATTTTTTGTATTTAATGTTCTTATACTTTCCATAGATTTCACTTGACCACTTATAAACAATATAGGTAAACTATCTTGAAACGCTACCAAACATGGCGTAATCGCATTTGTAGCAGCACATCCAGCGGTTGTGCATACAATACATGGTTTATTATTAGTTTTTGAATATCCAATAGCAGAATACCCACAAGCTTGTTCGTGATGGTTATATGTAATATTATATAAATTACTTTTTCCAAAAGAATCATTCAAAAGCATAGAAAATCCACCAGTTATTGTAAATATACTATCTATTCCATTTTTATTAAAAAAATTACTAATGTAATCACTAACTTTAATCATTGTTTATAAATATTTAACATTAATATCTTTAATTAATTTATAAAAATAGTTTATTAAATATTTCTTCCATATCAGATATTTCATTTATACCTTTATATATCAAACTTGAATCGCCAAAATCATTCAAAATGATAAAACAAATCTTATCTCCGTCATTTTTTTTATCATTTATTATATGTTCTAAAAAAATATTGTATGATAAATTTATATTTTTAAATTTATTAGGTATTAAACTTAATATATAATTATTTAATTCATTATATTTATCTCCATAAAATAGTTTGTTTTTTATATAAATGCCAAACAACACAGCTATACCATGTGGTATGAAATAATTAGAAGTGCTTTCTAACGCATGACCTATAGTATGACCATAATTTAAAATTTTTCTTTCATTTTTATCAAACTCGTCATATTCTACAATAGTTTTTTTAATAGACGATGAAATTTTTATAATATTTGTGTAATTTTTAGATGTAACATTTTCTTTAAAATAATTATATTCATTTTCTCCAGCAATTATACATAATTTTAATGCTTCACCTAATCCTGATATTATATCGTCATCTGATAAAGATTTTAAAAAATATTCCGATATGTATATATCATCTGGTGAAGAAAATAAACCCAACATATTTTTACTATCTCTATTGATAGAAACTTTGCCACCGATAGCACTATCCGTCATAGATAATAATGTAGTTGGTATAAATATCCATTTTATGCCTCTTTTATAAATAGCAGAAACAAATCCCCCTACATCTTGAGTTATACCTCCACCAATTACTATTAATTTATTTTTTTTATTAAATTTTAATTCTAGTAGCATATCTATTATTTTAAAAACATATTCAATTGTTTTGTTTTGCTCAACCGCATCAAATATGAAATAGTATTTTTCATCTATATTATTTAAACACGTTTTATCTAAGTTATAGACATTTTTATCAATAAATATAAAATCATCTTTAATATAAATTTCGCTAATTAATTGCGTTAATTGTTTTTTATTATAGTAAATATTATATTTTTTATTATATGAATTTATAATTGTATTATTATTATCATCTTTTATATAATTAAATGCTTTGTTATTTATTTTAAAATTAATAATATTATAATATTTATTTTTATTTTTATATATATTACTGATAATTATATAAAAAAATAACATGGTTAGGTTTATTAAAAAAAATTAATGGAAATATTAAAAGATATTTTAATTAAATTGAAAAATAAAGGTTGCGTTGGAATTAAAATCTCAT
>Ga0214923_10005052_pt1 | contig 15545 bp, 22 predicted proteins | sample LL1510_MetaG_FD_177993 | JGI IMG/M metagenome (GOLD analysis project Ga0214923, IMG submission 177993) | Freshwater microbial communities from Lake Lanier, Atlanta, Georgia, United States - LL-1510 | ecosystem: Environmental > Aquatic > Freshwater > Lake | place: USA: Georgia | collected...
TAGAAGCACTAGGCTGAGCGCTAATGACGAACTCATGAAGTTTTCGATGGCGATCGCAGACACCACTTCCCAGTTAAGAACCAAGGCGATTGCGTTCTTTCAACTGGACTATGTAGTAAAGAGGGAAAGGCTAAGGGACGTCGCTTCTAACGGTGAAATAGAATTCATCTTAGAGACGATAGTCGACGACATGGTGGTATATGATGAGGAGAGTAGGTTTGCATACGCTAAGGACATGACGGGAAAAATACTCTATCGTGGAAACAACAAAGAAGAGCGTTTACAGTATCAATCGACTGTGTTGGACAAATACAACGATAACTTTGAAAAGATATACACTGCTTGGGGATTTGGAGAAGGAATCGCTGCATGGCAGTATGCATTCCAGTTTCTAGTAGAGGGTCACCTTTCTTTTGAGATACTGTACGATAACCTAGAAAAACCAAAGGAGGTGATAGGGTTTAAAGAAATAGACCCAGCAAGCATCGCACCCCAGTTACAAAAGGATGCAAAGGGCAAGCTATTCTTGCAGTGGGCACAGTACGATCCGACCAGCGGCTCGACTAGGATATTAAACGATTCGCAAGTAATCTACATATCCTATGCCAACCACTTTAGGACAAAGAGAGTGAGCTTTGTAGAAAGACTGATCCGTTCTTTCAACCTGTTAAGAATCATCGAGCACAGCAAGGTGATATGGCACGTAATGAATGCACCGATTAGGCTAACTACATCGGTTCCGATAGGAAGCAAAAGCTTTCAAAAGGGACAAGAGGACGTTCGTGAGTTCTTAAACCTTTTCAAGGAGGACATTTACTTTAATGGAGATACTGGCGAGCTTAACGTGGACGGTAAACCCAACATACTCTTTTACAAGAACTACGTGATGCCCGTCAACGATCAGCAACAGCAGATAAAGATCGAAGCCTTACAGACGCCGGGTCCAAACCTATCTGGCTCTGAGCTTCTTAACTATTTTTACAAGAAACTAAAGATGGATTCCAAGATTCCATACTCGCGTTGGGAGGGACAGAGCGGAATGGGCGCCTTTACTCTAAACGCTGAGGGAATAACTAGGGAGGAAGTCCGCTATCAAAAATTCATTAGGCGGCTACGGTCAGCTTTTTCTGAAATGTTGGTCAAGCCTTGGTACTTACAGATGTGTTTGGACTTTCCGGAATTAAGCGACGACTATAAGTTTAATAACGCGATAGGGATAACTTACAACAACGATAACATCTTTGAAGAGGCAAAACAAAACGATATTGACACCAAGAGGATCGCTTCTTTCCAAGCCAAAAAAGGAATCATGAAGGACGATGGAACTCCGTTCTTTTCTACTGAATACTTGGTTAGAAAAGAACTTAGGCTCACTGAAAGCGAGATTGAATCTAATCAACAGTGGTTTGATCAAAAGCTCGAACTTGAGGCCGCTGCTGCGCCCGGTGGGGCGCCAGGCGGAGCTCCGCCCGGTGGGGGCGGCGCGCCCGGAGCGCCCGCTTCCCCTACTGAATCTGGAGGTTCTGAGGTCAAGGACGGAGGAGAGGTAGGCGCAGCCGGTCAGCTTTAACGGCGACTCTACTTTTAGTATTCTAATTTCATAAAACGAGACATGAAAAAAACAGTCGACCTGGCCAACGAGCTAGAAGTTCTTCCTGAAAAGATTTTAAACGAACAGCTAGAGATCATCAATCTTATTGAAAGAATAGACGGTCTTGCTTCTGAAATAGATGGCCTTGAAATAGAGATAAAAGGAGAAGTTCTGGTTGCAGTGGACGAGTCTGGTAAAAAGGCACACCCCAACGACGAGGCTAGAAAGATAGCCTTCATCGGTGCATGCAAGGAAAAAGAAGGACTTCAAGAACTCATAAGGACCAGGTCAGAGCTCTCAACAGAGCTACAAATCAAGAAGGCCTCCCTTGAAATGTTGAACAGCCGCCAGCGAAACCTAAGAGTTTTAATAGAGTTTTTCCATAAACTAGAAGCAAACTAATCGTAAAGGGCTGCGATCTTTTCCTTGATTTCTGGGATGTCTATTAAAAGGACTAGGATATCGCGGTTAGAGACCGTGTCTGGATATAGAGAAGGCTCGACCGTGATTCTTCTCTTCTTTGTTTCAGGAATGTAACTGTATATCTGGTCCTGTGCCTCCCTGCTCAAGACGGTAGGGTCTACCTCAAACTCAAAAAGGTAGTTATCCAAGTTTAGACCAAAGTCGGGTTCCCCAAGCACGTCTCCTCGATTAGTAAAAATAGTCATCATGATCTGCTGGATAGTAGCCTCTAAGTCATCGGTAACTTCTACCTTATCTGCTAGAAACTTTGGATCGTTTTGGTCCCTAAAATATATTTCTCTAAGCTGTGCCATCTGTTTTTGTGTTATTGTCTGTGTAAATACATCCAGTCTGCGGTGTTTTCGCCTTTCATCATCGTCTTTACCTCTTCCATCTCCTTTTCGGCGGTCGTGACGATGTTTTGATAATTCACAGTTATTCCTCCAGGCAGCTGATAGTTAAAGGTTTGCAACATGTGAGAGAGCCTGACCTTGGCATGGGCACGAACGTATCTCTGAAACATCTCGTCCTCATACAGCTTGTCCCTGTCCAATTTCTTGAAAACTCGCAACACTGCTGGGGTCCTAGGAGTTCTACCCAAGACTCCAAGGAGCTTCGTGTTTTTGTTATAGTCGTATGCTATGGTGTCGATCAACATTGCCTTAGTGATGTCCAGAAAAGAAAACATCACGGTCCTATACATGATGCTTTCCCCAATAAAGGGTGTTAAAAAAACCTCTGAACCTATAAACTTTTGTTCTGCAAAGTCACGGTCTATCGTTGCGAATATCGACCCACCCTTTGCTTCCTTAAAATCGACCACGAATTGCACGCAGTCTGGGAGTATGATCTGTCTCTTTTTACTGAACTGCGGGGTCGTAAATAGCTCTAAAGGTAACAGAAGATACTGTGACTCTACTGCATGTTTCCAGTTATCGTAAAAATAACGGCTATCGTTTTCCAGGATCCTCTTTAACTCCTTTTCGGGTAAAGAATAAGGTAAGGCTCCAGAGAAGGTTATCTCATCGTTTATGTCGGCTATTAACTCTACTTCTGTCATTTCTGTTCTTATTGATTTGATCCTGCCCCTTTTCCACGGCTATCGCTAAACCTAACGCTAGACTTATCGATGTCCATCTGAAAGTCCTTGTCCCCGTTCGATCGACGCATGGCCCTAAGGTTCTTTTTACTAACCACGTCGTCCTGCTTTCCTGCCCTGGCCATGGAGCCTTGCAAGACGGCCCCAATTGCCCTCTCTTTCATCTTCTTCTTCCAATCGCTGTGAAATATCATATTCATTGCCCTAGTTATGTCAACCTCCTGGATGACTCCAGAATACCTGTTTGGGTTTCTAGCCGCTTTCTCGTTTGCTAGTTCTTGAGCGATTGCAACTATTTGGGTATAGAGTCCGGAAAGAGCGACTTGTACCATGCCCTTAAAATTAGTAGGATACACCACCTCTTTGGTCGATTCGTTAACAAAGTCTTGATATGTTCTTACTATTCTTCTCATATTAAGCTGTGGGTGGAGCTTGGGCTACCTGTTGGGTAGGCTGAGCGGCGGAAGCTGCCTCTTTCTTAGCAGCCTCGTCAGCCAATATTTTTTTTCTGTTCTCAATATCCCTTTCCCACTGATTTATTTGGTTTTTATACTGTTGGATTTTTGCAGAAAGGTCGACTAGGGTCTTATCGGTCAACATAACATCGGCCTCTTCTCTAAGCATTCTGTTTTTAGCGTTGATAAAGCTTGTAAAATTCTTAACGTGTGCCATGTTCTTTATTTTATTTATTACTTTAATAGGGCATCAATCCTGTTTTGTATGTCGTCACGATGTATGTTACAAATTTCTCGTAATGAAGGTAATTCGTTAAGTATTTGTTGCAGCGTCATGTAATACGCCGCTACTCCCATGGTCTGTGACGTTGGGTTGTTTAGCGTCGATAGGGTTTTCTCAACGGCCGCCTCAAACGAAGTTTTAAGTTTGCCAGATGACCTAGCGTTAATAATCAATGGCGTTAGGCTTAATTTTTCTAAATTCAACGGTTTCAATTGTTGTATCAATTCTTGCAACTCGAGATCAATCGTCACTCTGCTATTACATTTGATCTCTGTAATATTTCTTGGTAATCCATTAAATGATTTTATGTTTGAAATTTGGTCTCTGCTCTCGTTAATTTCAAGTACCTGTAAACTTTTTAATCCCGTAAAGCTTTCAATATCGACACCTAGTAAATTTAATTTTTGAATATCGGTCGGGCACCCAGTAAAATCAGAAATCTTCGGCTCAGATAAAACCAGCGTGTTGCACTGCTCTGGAAAATTATCAAAACTGGTTAAACCGTTAAATCGTAAGAAATAGATCCTCTTAAATTGTATAGGACAATACGTAAATTCTTTATTTTCCTGTTCATTCGATTTAAACCAAACCTCAGCATACGGCGCATCCACATACAGCCTATCCGTATCTGAAAAATCTAGTGTGACGCCTCTATCCGAGTACGTTGCATAATTGTCTAGTATGTAATATACTTCATCTGTTGTAGTGGCTACCTGTTTACGTCTTATCAGGTTAGCAACCGCCTGTTCGATATTAGCAGTAGAGTATTTTGTTAAGTTTCTCTTTGAATCACAATACAGAGTATCTAACATTTTAAAACGACCCACTTTACCAGGCTGCACTTCATTCATAATCTTATTGACTGTTTCTAAAAAGGTATGAGGTGGGCTGCCGTATACTTTTTCTTCCGGTTCGTACAATACGTCCTGTTCATCTTTAGTATTAACAAAAGGTTTGATTGAGACTCGTGCAATGGGTCGCTCGATATTCAAATCATTGTTTGCAACCAAATATGCAACGATGGTGCCGTTTTCAACATCGTACTGTAAGTAGCGTTTATTGATGCCTGAGTATAGATTCATACAGCTTGTCCACCCCCGATTGGTGCTCATTCCAGCTATGTCGTACGAGTGCTTTGAAAACACTATGTAATACGTTTTTGTTTTATTTTCTCGAGCTCTTTGCACTTCTGGAATAGAATCATAGAGTTTTAAGATGTCATCTATTTTCTTTTTAGCATCTTGTTTTATTTGTGCCAAAACATCATCCCATGGACGACTACCATTAGACCCGACAAGCACACGTTTTCCTTTTGCATCAGTTTCAACATGGGGTTCCAATTTAGGAATAAAACCCTTTACGTCTGACTGAGTAACAACGGCCGTCACGAATTTAGACATTTTGGTGGTGCGACCGTAGGCATCATTCGGTTGTCCGTATATGATTTGATCCACCTCTGGCATCTTAAACTTATTAAACTCTTCTCTTTGAGAATACTCGTTGGCCTCTATTGTATATCTTTTTAAAACCGGATAAAAATTCCTAAATTCTACTGATAAAGAATCCTGTTTTGGATCAAACACTGCTTCTTTGCTCTCAAACTTAACTGAGACCCTATCGCCTCTGCGTGAAGACATAGCGCCTGGAAGCTGTTCTATTTTAGCTAATATCGAGTCGAGATGTTTTTCTATCTCTGGATTTCTTTTGATGTTGGCGTATTCGCGAGCTAAGCTTACAGAAATCGCCTCTTCGACTGGGTTTAAACTTGAGTTTACCCTAGATTCTAGAAACTCATCGTAGCTCATGATGAGCCTCCTTTGCCCTCTTGGGTTTGCACCAAACGCGCTAGTAAGCCTTCCTCCGCTGAGGAACGGTGAATTGTTCCAATGGGAAGGAACACTGGTGCTGGTGCCTGCAGCATACATCAAACTATTGGCTTGTCTATCGTCTGGCGAAGGAATCAAGTGGTCGACGTCTGTGCCCATCGTATCTGCACCATACCACTCGTCTGCTCTTTTCATCAAAGCCGGTATTTTTTACATTCCGTTCCCTTCTGCCGGTGCTGGCTGATTTTGTGGAAAATTAAGGTCTGCTGATGGCTGGTTTAGAGAAAACTCTGAAGGGGCATTTTCTGCGCCCTTTGGAGGAAACTCTAAGTTTGCATCTGATTCTAAATCAAACTTTTCTTCACCGTTTGTCTCAGCAGCAATGGCGTCTTTGTTTTCCTCGATAAACGATCTTAGTCCCATGCAAACTAATGGGTTGATCTTATCGCACCTTTCCATAAACTGCGAAATCGTTAATTTCATTGGGTCGAAATCGGGTAGAGCCTTTTGATCGAAGTTGTCAGGTCTAGCTTCTGGCATTCTAGCGGCCATTTGGTTTGGAGAATTATCCATTTCCTGTCCCATTTGATTCGGCATGCTGGCTGTCATTTGGTCCATTGACTGAGCTGGTGAGGGGGCAGACATTAAATTTTCTGGCTGTTCTGAATCAAAATCTTCATACAGCCTTCGGATTGACATAAAATTTTTCATAATAGCGACTTGTTTTTCTTTATTTTATTTATCTAAAACTTTTTATCTTTTATCGATATAATTTTACAACACTAACGCAAAGATGAAAGAAGAAGAGAAGAAAAAAAGCCTAATTGTTGAAGAAATAAAGAAAGAAATATTAAAAAAGACAGACTTAGTACGCGAACGTATCCTATTAAACAAAGGCGCACACCAGTCAGACTACTTACAGATACTTATAATGGTCAGCGATGAGCTTGACGACGTTTTACTAAATTGGGAATCTGAGACGATTAGCGCTACTAAGTTCAACACAGAAGACGATGAAGATTAACTAAGTCTACAGGATTTCATGAATCTGGCAGGGTCGACTTTTACCCCTTCTTCTCTAAACTTTCTTAGCATATAGTTGGCAAGCTCTAGTCGATTGGCGCGACTCTTTACTCTTCTCAGTATGTCTATCACCCCAGCTATCATCTCGGCCGCGTCGTCTCTAGGACTTGCAGAGTATAGGTCCCAGGCTCCAGGCTCCTGACTAATCTTTGCAGAGACTATAAAATCTCTAAAGTTTTCTACTATAATTTTCATCGAGTTAGGTGATTCATTAAGACTCCTCCTAAAGTTCCAGCAGATATTTCTAAGTCGACGATGTCGCTTTCTAAGATCTTTGTTTTCTTTTTAGTGTAGTCTAAGGATATAAAGCCTATGAACTTTCCGTCTATGCTCTTGATAGCGAACAGGTACTGTGACTTTGTTCCGTTTTCCTCTGCAAAGTATTTTAATCCATGAGTAGCAACAGTCTCTTCCTTAAAATCAGGTATGCATATCGCCTCGTCCTTTAACAAGCAATTTATCGATTTACTAAAAAGATTTACAGGAATGCTCTGAAGATTGGCTTGAATAGACGAGGTTCCTGCGCCAACGGTCTCATAAAACACACTGAACTTGGCTATTGACTTACCTGTTGGGTAAAAGTGGCCGCCGTTGTGAAACTGTGCGATCCAGACCCTGTCTGCTCCGTGTTCCTCTTTGATCTCGTCTAGCTTAGAGACTACTGAACTACTTACCTCACATGCATCCGTCACCATGTCCTTTTTCTTAGAGAGCCGACCGACTAGATATTTTACTAGTATCAAAATGACTGGCCCTAATACTCCAGTGATGAATGCTACCGCTACTTCCGACATTATTTTTAATATTTTTGATTTTTACATGTTACAGCCGCAGCTGATTCCATACTGGTCCTCAGAGTAGCGTTCTCCACAATCAGGACAAACTTCATTGTCTCCGTAATCTTCAGGATAATATCCAAGTGCATCCGATCCTTCTACTTCATATGGGTCTATGCCTGTAGGATAGCCTGAAATCATCGTTGTCGCTATCTCTGAGTCGTCCTCTAACTCCTCAGGCCGATAGTCATCGTACATTTCATTCAAGTATCTTTTAAAGGATTTTACATAAGACGTTGACTCGTTAGAATCTTCGGGATTACCTTCCTCTTCTTTGGAGCCCTTAGTGTTTTTATCAGACTCTTCAGGCGCCGACATTTTATTTGAGGCATTTGGGTTGAATCCATTCGGCGCAGAAGGGGTGTTTTCGTAATTTCCTTTTACTGGACGGTTGGGTTTTATCTCTGGCTGATCGTAAGTAGAGTCGTCAAACCCGTCTGCAAAATTAGAGGCAGCTCCCGTAACGTCTTCTAAGTCTCTATCAGTAGCGCTGGTATTTGAATACTTATCGGAAAACTCAAAAAAGTTTAAAACTCTTCCTGGCATTGTGTATAATTATTTTAGTTATTTATTCAAAAGATAGAGATAAAAACAAAAATTAAAATAAAATGAGAGAACTAAAAGTAGAGGATCATCATCGAGTAAACGAGCTAAGCCTTGAGGAGGGAGGAGCAACAGTAAAGGTCGTTATGAAGGGCGATCGCGTTCACATTTATGACAAGATAAAATCAGTAAGATCCTATGTAGAGAAGGTAGCTAAGAACGACGGCGTGCTTGAAATTTGGCACGAAGGAACCTGTTTATACAAAAAAGTCTAAAATGGATAGATACATGATAACTAACGTGACTGGCTTTGATTTTGAGACAAAGGTGGTCGACTCGGAAGGAAAAGAATTAAGAAAAGGTTTCAACACCCTGTTTATTGAGAGGAGCAATGAGCTTCCTTCTTGGCTAACGACTGTCGTCAGAGACACCAGCTTTTTTGATCACCATGACGAAAGTCTTCTAGAGAAGATAAAGAACTTTAGGAAGATCAACGGCTGATGCCATGCTCCTACTTATTGAACTTTCTAGCCTTTTTGATTGCCTCGTCTTTGGACATGCCGCCGGCTATGTATTGAGCGATCTTAGCGTCTACAAAGTCGTTATCCCCGTCTTCGTCTTGATCTTTCTTGACCCTATTTTTAGGATTAGACGCAGTCTTATTGGTTTTTTTCTTATGAAGAAAGCTCTCAAAGGTTTTTACTGCCAGCGTATCCATCAAACGGTGGTCGTCTCCCATCATCATGACCTTGGAATTAACGCCAGTCATCATCTTATTCATGAAAAAGTCTGCTACTTCCTGTAGGTCGTCGTTAGCTGTAGAGACGTGATCTGCTGCCCAGTCGTGGCCGTTGTTTAGTATCGCGTCTATTTCTTTTGGAGACATTTTCATCAAGGCATCGACTGACCTTTTGATTGTTTGGAGGTTACTGAAAAACATGTAGCTGTCCAGCTCATCGTTTTTGCTTAACTGGCTGGTTCTGCCGCAGCCGCAAGAACATTCGTTAACTCTCATCCTATTTTTATTTTTTTTTTACGCCGGCTGCCTTCATCAAGTTCTTAGCTAAGACCAGTCTCTTCTGCTTAGTCGCTTCCTTTTTGCTTAACTGCAAGCCCTTCTTTTTTTTGTCTTTGTCCTTGCCTTCAAGCTTTTTGAGTTCTTTGGAAATGACTTCAGAAGTTATCTCCTGTCGGTTTAGTGACTTTTTAAGAGATCCCTTCTTCATGTCTATCTCGCCTATCCACTTTTCTTTTTTCTTAGACTCATTGACGAATTGATTAAATTTCATGAGTCCTTTGAAGGACTCGCCTATTTGCCCTTCTGCCGGCTTGGGTAGAGGCTCTGCAATCTCCTGTTGACTTGCAGGAACTCCCACTTTTCCGGGCTTAGTATTGGTCAGGTCTATTTCTCTGGTAATTACTACTCTCACAGGCTGACCCTCTAAAGTCTTATCGGAAGTTGGTAATTCTAGCTCTACGCTGTTCCCTCCAGATATTCCAGATAAAATGTCATCCAGCTTTTGATTCGTTATTGTCAATACTAGAACTGAACTATCGGACGTTGGAGAAGGCTTACCGGAATCTGCGTTATAGAGCGAGACCTGCATGGGAAGGCTCTTTGTCATGTTTTCAATCTCCTTCCACTCCGCCGTCTTATTTAAGAAACCCTGCGTCTTGAGCTGGTCCACCTCTGTTCCGTTCAAGAGAATGTGAAGCTTGCTAATAGCATTCATTTTCTTAAGATCTACTGAAATCATGCTAGGATCGGCCGTCGTTGGATTAGGGGCAGAGTCACTGCTAGACAGCGTCGCCTCGTCTGCTTCAAATATCCTTTTAAAGTTAAAATACTTATACATACTTCTTGTATTTTTTGTTATTTATTCTGAATAGATCTTAGAATATATCTCAGAAGCCAGGTCGATTATCTGTTCAATCGTCCCGTTTCTTCTAAGCTCCTTAAAAACTAAGTTTTCTACAGAATATTCTCCCCTTAGGGCTAGTCCTTCTTTACGGTCGGTCATCACCTTTTTCTTGAGTCTCTCTAAATAGTCTAAAAGCTCCTTAGCTTCTCTGCCTCTTGCCGATCTAGATCTTTTCAAGACCTCTTTTACCTCTTTTACTATGACTCTGGTTTTTTCGTTAACGTCCCTCTCATCAATCGTCGGTGGATTGTAAATAGGAACGATCATCCAGGAGTCTCTTAGCAAAGAATAGAGACCAGTCGCAGTGTGCTGCTCGTCCTTGTGCTGCGCGTAACACTCTACGTCGTGGCCCTCGATGATTACTGGGTGTCTTAGGTTCCAAATGAATCGCTGGCCGTCTAGGGCTTTTCTTACTAGTTCCATGTCAGGATTTACTTCTGCGAAATCGATTATGACGTGTACGTCTAGGTCAGAAGCATTAGTCCAATTGTAGTTTGCTAAAGAGCCCGTCAGCTGAACGTCTAATACCTTTACGTCAAGCTTTAAAAAATTCCAAAAGTCGCCGGCGATGTCTACCAGTTTTTTTCTGATTTTAGGTTTCATCCTAAACTTGCCCCTAGAAGAGTAAGCCGCTTCCCAAACCTTAGGGCAAAGCTCCCTGTGATACTCAAAGTCTTCTAATACAAAATTTTTAAAATTAGTTGCCCTAGTCAAAGCTAAACTTTTGTTTTATTTATCTGTTTGAATAAATAAATCAGTATGAAACACGTTTTAAGATTTGATCAAATAGTTGAGTCAACCCAGCGTAATGCAATAGTCTTAATAAAAGGTAAACCCAAAAAAGGCAAGAGGCACCTATACGCAGCTCACGTGTTAGGCTCGATAGAAATAAGACCCGGCGCAGAACTTATGTTCCTGTCTGATGTCTTCTATAGGATAGAAGACAGTGGCAACCGCCTTACTGGAGTCAGGATCGCTTGGGAAAACGAGGAGGCTTTAAAAGACTCCCTTAACTTAAAGTCTCCAGGCAAGATAAGCGTAGTAAAAAACAATAACAAGACCCCATTTCACTGGGAGACAACTAGGCATACTCACTTGAGAGATGCGTTGGACTCCATAGAGGGAAAGATCGATACCTCAGATTACGATCTTTAACCTGTGTCGATAAGGTCTTGTAAGTTAGATAAAAAGATAAAACAAAGATGAAGACTATCATGCTGATCCTTATTGTGATATTGGCCGCTGGTTGCGGGTCTAGAAAACAGGCCGGCTGCGATGCTTACGGCGATTCACGTCAACTCAAAAACAGCGGCTCTAAACTTAAGGATCCTGGGTGTAGATAGCAGCCTGCGATCCAATAGTGCTTTACTGCTCCTGCGATCCTTCCTTTTTTTCTTTTTGGATCTGGTGTGTGGTGTAGCCTGCAATCAAAAACTCCACACCAGCCCAGAGAACCAGGTCTGACGTGCTCATCTTAGACTGATTTTCTATCAGGAAAAATATCATTCCCCACTGTCCTATTATAAAGGCTATACCTGATTCTATCCTTTTTTTAGAAAAGAAAGATTTTCTAGAAGAGTATATCGAATATGCTTCTCTAAAAAACCATTTGATGTTTTCCCAACCAAAAAAATACTTTTTCATTTATTATATCTGTTATTTTATTCTTCTCCAAGAAACTTCTCAAGGGCTGAGCCCAGCTCATCGTCGGGCAGCCAGCAAGCAGTCCCTATTGAGTTTTCAGCACAGCGAAGGTTAGGGTCCATTTTTAGTTTTGCCCAAACTTTCTCAATCATTGGATTCTGTCTACGTCCTTTGCCTGAATAGAGATGGCCTAGCTTTTCGACCAGGGCTCGATATATCTTTACGGCCAGTCCCTTACCCCTGAACTCTTCAGGAAGGCTTATGTGGGCTTGATAAAAATAATCCAGTATCATTTGAATACTTACTTCTATCCCATTAGTGGGGCCCTTATTACCAGGTAGGATCACTCCAAGATGCGTTAGCTTATAATCCTTTCCAGTAATAACAAAATCTATTTCTTGCCAAGGTATCTCTTCGACCGATAAGTATTCGCTCCTCTCTAAGATAAACTTAAGGTTCTTCATTTTTATTATTTATCAAAAACCAATAGACCAAGGTATAGTAAAAAAATATCAATTGTTTTAAAGAAAGTTACTTTTTTAATTTGAAAATAAATGAACAACAAGAGAGATACTATCGAACTCGTAAACTATGAAGGACCGGCCTTAAGGTTAAAGAAGCTATCGGGAAATAGCTTTTCAATAATCAATCAGTGGGGAGAAGAGATATCTAAAATCGATAGAACTCAGCTATTGGATTTTTTAATGGGCAACCTTGGGATAAAATGTGCTAGGGGTAAAAAGACCTGGATTTTTACTGAGCAGAGCTTAGAAGCTAAAGTAGACACCAAAGACCTAGAATCATTTTTATTTAATTAACTAGAAGAATGGCAACATTTTGGGAAAACTTTGAATTTGAGTTAACACCTCAAAACATCTATGAGTCGCTGTCTGAGGCTGAGGAAAAAGAGCTCTTGTTTATATTTGAAGACAGGGGAAAAGCGATTGCCTTGGAGTCAAAAAGAGATCTAGGCTTACCCGACAAACAGTGGAAAGAGATCATGTTTAAGTTAGTAAAAGGGCGTCACTTGCTTGCTATAGAAGAGGAAGAGGCAATAAAGAAGATCGCAAACAGGCTGTGACCTGCCCAAGTCTTTAGATAAATAATCTAAACGACGCATTCGATGCTAAAAAGCTTTGAAGAATTTCTAAATGAAGCCCTTTCTCTCAAGCGATCTGACCGCGGAGAGCATTTCTTAGAAAGAATAGAAAGGCGAATCCATGGGTTAAGGGTAGTAGGCTTAAAACTAGAAAATTCAGAAGAAGTAGGCAAGCTGAATCCTAAGATGACTCGTGAGATCGAGTACTTCTTTAGGACTACACTATCTGTGTTGGTGGATCCTAAAAACAGTAGGCTCTTCAAAGATACTTCAATAGGGCCTACGAATATAGGTCTGATCCTGGTAGCTAGGCCTAGAGTGATTTTACCAGACGGTAGCCAGGCAACCCCCGTATTCTCAGTTTATGAAAGATCGACTAATGAAAAAACAGTAGATCGTGAGGGATCTTATTTTTGGATAGTAACGATAGGCAGCGAAGTTCAAACGATACTTCTTCATCCTGGAGACGGACGGAGGCCTGGAGAGATTGAAGCAATAGTCGACAGGTCGATAAACCACCTTATGTCCTCTAGAGAAGCTGAGCTTTCTAGGCTCTCTAGGGTCTCCGGTATAGATTTTAAATTGAGGAGCGATATAAGGTCGGCTCACGAAATAGTCACAAGAACGGTAGATGATTTTTTCTTGACGTTAGACTTCACTAAAGAGGCCAATCCTCATGCTCAGGCAGAAGAAAAGGTAAAGAGCTTTACTGAAAAAGTAAGGAGCAAAGAACCTGAGTTTAGTAAGGATGACTTTAAAGTAAATTTCGATTCTTCAAAAACAATGACCGTCTCTGACAAGACTTGGTTCATGGAAAAAAACGCTGCTCTCAACGTATGGGGAGCTAGGCCAATCTTAACTTCTTCCCTGATTAAGGGAGTCACCGGTAACGAGATACGCGTTACATTAGGTTACAAATGGTTATATTGGCTTAAGGATAAAAAGGGAAACCCAATTCCAACATTCAATCCTATTAAGCCGCCAGCGTTTAGAGAGATAAAGAAGGGAGACCGAGTAAGCCTAGCTAAGAAACTAGCAGACGGTTCATATGTCATAAACACAGGAATAGTGTCTGAAATAACTTCTGACATTAATAAAAAGCCGGTCGTTAAAACAGAGAGATGGATTTATAGTGAGATCATTGATCCTACGCAAGCCGAAACAATCTTTAAAACAAAAACAAGCGAAGTCAATGAGTCCACTGCTTTCACTTTTGATGAATGGAAAAGTATAAAAGAGAGTAGGAGCCGATCACAGATAAAAACTGCCGGTGATCCTAATTCTAAAAAGGGCAAGCTCTTAGGTTTTAAGATAAAATCCATAAAATCGATTAAAGGAAAAAACAAATGGAGCAGGTCTAAGAACCAGCTCATTCACATGGTGCTGGACATAGGTAAATACGAATACTTGCCTTCCAATAAGATACTCGGCTTTTACGGAAGGCTAAAGAAGCACATTCCTTCCTTGATCACCCACCGATGTTCTAAAGGAGTGCCTGGAGGATTTTTAAGGAGGGTTAAGGAAGGAACTTGGATGGGGCACATAATAGAACACGTAGCATTAGAACTACAGACTCTTTCTGGAATGAACACAGGTTGGGGCAGAACTAGAATGGTAAAGGGAGAGAAAGGAACATATAACGTAGTATTCAATTATGAAATCAAAGAGTGCGGAAGGCTTGCAGCCAAGGAGGCAGTGAGAGTAGTAAATGACATAATAGAGGATAGGGATCCAGAAATAGCCAAGACCTTAAAAAGGCTTAGGTCAAAAGGCGGAAGCAAGGTAGGGCCAAACGGAAAAACACTAGAACACCTAGGTTTTACTTTCAACGGTTGGCAAAACATCAAAGAAGAAAAGGAAGCCGCTGAATACGATGAAATTGCCGTATCTAACATCGATCCTCAGGACTTTGAAGAAACTGTCGACTTGCTCTATGATACCTTTAAAAAGATAGGCGCGACTAGAGAAGACATATTGGGATTGGAACCCAGAATAAACAACGGAATATCCTTAAAGGCAACTGCCGATGGAAAAATAGTAGGCGTTTATCTCTTAAAGGAAAACTCAATAAACAATTTTATAGACTCGATAGAACAAGACAAGATAAAGGACTTTAGAAGAGAAGATACTCGAGTATTTTTAAGAGAGAGACTAAACGACAATGGTATACAGGGAATTGCTTTGGCTGTGCTTCCGGAATACAGAAGCACAGGTATTCCTGGAAAAATGATGGACCTTATCAAAAGAATGGGATACGACTATATTTGGGGAGTTCAGGACAAATCGTTAGAGAATATCGAATACTGGAAAAAAACTAGAAAAGTCTTTGCAGAGTCGTCTATCAATTGGGCGACATACGCTAAGCTATGAAGGCAAGTATTTACTTTTTTTGTCTCGCACTCTATAGATCCTCTCAATAATATCTACCACCTTGAGTCCTTCCAAGGCATTTGTAGTCGCGAAGGTTCTCTCTTTTAAGGTGTCGATTACATTTCGAATCACAAAATTGTGGTTGGCTGCCGAACCTTTATAGGGGCCGTAATCGTTGGCCGGGTTAGCAGGTTTTAAGGTCGGAAGGACATAATTGGGGATATTACAAACCTCCACCTCATTCATATATTGCCCTCCAATTTTTACACTTCCCTTGCTACCAATTACGGTGAGTGAACTTTCCAAATTTTGGTGTGCCACCGAAGTAGAAT
>Ga0214923_10005053_pt1 | contig 15542 bp, 22 predicted proteins | sample LL1510_MetaG_FD_177993 | JGI IMG/M metagenome (GOLD analysis project Ga0214923, IMG submission 177993) | Freshwater microbial communities from Lake Lanier, Atlanta, Georgia, United States - LL-1510 | ecosystem: Environmental > Aquatic > Freshwater > Lake | place: USA: Georgia | collected...
ATACTGGAGTTCAAAAGTATAATCGGATTCTGCAAGTGCTAATCCAAAATGCTCGTGAAAACGATTTTAAGTACGATTTAAAGGACTTTCAACAAAAAGCCAGTAGTTTATATGGGGGGTAGTATTTTAATTCGTTACAAGCAATAATATTAATTATTTATATTGCATAAATCTTGTATTGTTTTTGTTTTACCATACTTTTCCCACCAATTTCTTAAAAAATTAGCACTTTCTTTTTGACTTTTTTTATGTTCGTTTTCAATAAAGTGTGGATAAAATGTTGATTTAAAAGAAATATCTTCTATAAATACTGGAAAACTATAAATGTTTTCATTTTCATATCCATATATTATATTTTCAACCATTGGTATTAGGTCATTGTTTATTAATATAAAAACATCATTTGGATAGTATTTATCTAATAGTTCTTTTGCATAACTTCTCGTTAATATATATGAAGCACAAGACCAATTATCCCATTTTCTAATTTTTAATTTTATGTCAATTTCTTTTATAAAAGAATTTTCATCATTGTATGCTCTAATAAGTGATAGTTGTACTGCTTTCCAATCTTTAGGTAAATTATCTATAAGATTATTCCAATCGAATGACCAATTATTAGCATTAGATATTAATAAATCATCTTCACAAAAAAATCCATAATCTTCATTTGTATTATTGTACCAATCTTTTATTGCTTTTAAGTGTGATAATAAAGTAGCTATTGCACCCGAATCCATTTGATGTAAATACCATCCTTGAACCATAGAATTATTTTTATAATCTACTATTCTTCCATCGTATGCACTTACTATTTTAGTAGGAACACCAAATTTATTAAACTCATTTATTGTTTTGATTTGTCTATCTTTTGAACTTTCTAAACTAATACAATTTACTGATTTAAGTCCATTTAATTTATTACTATTATTTTCTTCATTAAAAAAGAAAATTTGAAATAATCTACTGGTTTCTAAATTATGACCAAAATAATCATTTCCCGAATGAATTAATCCACCATCAAAAATAACTAATCTATTAAATACATTACCAATACTATCTTGTTTTTCAAAAGGAGTAGGGTCTAAAAATGTATCTTTAGAAAATGCGTTACCATTTTCGCCAATAGACCAATCAATTTGACTATTATGATAAACTTTAGATTTTTTATTTCTATAAAAACTTGTACCCGATTGAATAGGTGCATCGGGAGTTAAAAATATAACACCAGCCCATTTTTGAGTATCACAATGAAATACTTGTGGTACACCACCAATACAAGACTGAAATCTTCCATTAATTCCTACATTATACCAACCAAATCCATCATCAGTAAAATCTGCAATTTTAATTTGCATAATTTCTTCAAACTTTTCTTTAAGTCCATCAAATAAAAATTGTTCACGAGTTCTTTGTCCAACTGCACCCTCTCCATCAAAGTATGTTTGTGCTAATGCGTGTTCTCTTATAGCTAAAGGATTTGTATAGAAATCATCTACTACAAATAATCTTTTTTTTTGATTAGAATTGGTTTCAAATTCATTATTCATTTTAAATAAATTAAATTAACAATACAACTATATTTTTTTAATTAGTTCAGATAACATTCTCCAATCATCAAAACTTGATGTCGTTTTCTTTTTATATAATTGATTCAAATAATCTAAAGCAGTTTGAACTCTTTGTTTTTTGGTATTATTACTTGCTTTTACGTTTAAAGGTAAATTATCAGTTAAATCCCATTCTATTACGTTCCTACCAGTAATGTTACATTTTCTTTCTTTTTTTTCGTAAATTACTTTTAAATCTCTTAATTGAGATAATAATTTCCAAGAGTGTTTAACTTGAATTTTATTTTTATCAATATAGTCTTGTAGTTCTCCAGCAGTACAAGGTGCTACATATAACATAGCATTATAAGTTTTTAATCTTAATTTAGAAAGTAATCCTTGTGCTTTAATTTGATTGTAGCAATCAATAGAGGTTTGTCTTATCGCCATAATTTTATTGTTTTTTAAATTTTATTTAATGTTAAAATGTTGATAAAAATAAAAATGTTTTTTGTATTAAACTAATTAATATATTTGAAAAAAAAATAAGATGAAACTAACACCAGTAGAATGGTTGATAAATATGCTACCAACAATAAATAAAGATGAACCATATTATAAAGCTATTATTGAACAAGCCAAAGAAATGGAAAAATATGAGATTAAACTTGCTTGGTATGATATAATTACTAAAGGAGATAAAAATACAGCAGAACAATACTATTTAGAAAGATTCAACAAAACCTTTAAATTTAAATAACTATAAAAATTGAATTAATGGAAGATAAAAACTACGATTTATTAGAAAAACTTACTAAAAATGAACTTAATCAATTTCGTTTAGCTATTGATAATAATTTTCAAGTTATAAAAGATAAAGAAAAAACTATTATTGATTATCATTCAGTATGGTTTGATTTATATAATAAATGTCTTAAATACTCTTATTTAAACAATAAAGAAATAACAAATGGTTATCCAGTTATGGAAAATAGAACTTATGGAGATATGGTTAAAATAATGATAAATGAACAATTAAAAATAACTCAATGAACTACACTTTAATTTTTGAAGATAACAAAGAAAACACACAAACAAAAGATATACAATTTATTTTGGAAGTGTTTAATCAAATAAAAATAAATTTGCAAAGAATAAAAAAGAATGATTTAAAAATTAAGTTAATTCAAAACGATGGTAATATATCTAAATGTTTATCAAAGCCAAAAAATACAACTATTTTAATTCAAATGGTAAAAGATTATTACAATTTCATTGATGATAAACTCGCACTAATAGGAACTCCAAAAAAAGATGAAGTGCTTTTGTTTAATACTGGAAATTCAGATTGGTTTGATACAAATATATTAGAAGCATTAAAAAGACCTTGTGATAAAACAACTAAATTATTTATTGTCAATAAAAAAAATTTGATTGAAGTGAGAAAAAAACACACCGAACTTGGAATTTATAAACTAACCAATAAAAAAAATAAGATGAAAGAAATATCAGCAGTAGAATGGTTATTTGAAAAATTACCTACCATAGATAAGTATGACCCTTATTATGCAGATATAATTAACCAAGCTAAACAAATGGAGAAAATTCAGATTAAAAATGCTTGGTTAAATTCATTAACTAAAGGTGATTTTAATTCAGCAGATGAATACTATAATCAAACATATAAATCAGAACAATGAGAATATTAGAATACTTAAATATATCTATGTATAGAGTTAAAGAGTTTTTTTTATACACTATTTGTGGAATAGATTATTATAGGAATTATTCAAGATTTTATTGGGGTAATATTTTTAATAGAAAGGAGAACAAACAATGAAAGAAATATCAGCAGTAGAATGGTTTGGATAAAAAGTATAACTTAAAAACAAATAAAAATGAAACAATTAAATTTAAAATTACCAATTAAAATTACACCAACCGATAATAATGGCTATGTAATTAAAGATTCAGAAGAATCAGAATACTTTTTTTATACACATAAAGAAAGTGGAAAATTAATCTATGATGGGTGTTGTGTAAAAGTTGAGAATAAAGAAATTGTATTTGAACATATTAAACAACAATAACAATGAAAGAAATATCAGCAGTAGAATGGTTATTAGATAATTTAGCTTATAATCAAAATTTAGTAGGTCTTAATGAAATTATTGAAAAAGCAAAACAAAAAGAAAAACAACAAATAGTTAATGCTTGGTTTGGTGGATATTTAAACGGAGATGAAAAATTAGAGATGAAAAGTGAACAATACTATAATGATAGATTTAATAAAATATAAATGAAAGATACAACAACAAACCGATTAACTAATATACTAAAATCAAAAAAATCATTTGCAGTAATTCAATTTTTTACCAGCTTAATTTCAATAAAATCTGAAACAACAAAAGAATATGAAATTATGTATATCAATGCTCAAAAAGTAAAGTTTGCAAAATTATCATATAATCAATTTGCTTATGTTAAAAATGAAATTCAAGATTTAAAATTAGTTGTAGATGATAATGCTGGTAGAGTTTGGGATTTTAATAACTTTAAAGAAAAGTATAATAATTTACCAGTTAGAACAAAAGCACAATTCTCTAAAGACTTTAAATTTGCATAATCTAATGTTAAGAGAATGTTATATTTTTAAATTATATTGAAAATAATTTAAAAATAATTAGGATATATCATTTCTATAAATTACTTTTGTTACCTAATCAATAAAAACAAAAAAATAAAGACTATGAAATTACTACTTGAAAAATCCGAAAAAGAAAAGTTCTTCTTCAATGCCCTATGTAATGGTTTACATTATTTCAATCAATATGGAGTTGAAATAGATTGTGATGGTGTTGATTATGACAATGCAAAAAAAGAATTAGAAGAAAATCCAAAATTAGCAGAATCTTGGGGAAGTGGTGGAAGTGTTTGCTATGAGGATATATTTATGCAAGTTCTTAAAATGGGAAAAAGTTTACAAGTTATAGACCACGAAGAAAGTATAGATAATGTTTCAATAACATTAGAGGATATGTATGTAAATATCGAATTTACACCTTTTGACCACTTAAACGATATGTTACAAGAACAAGATGATGCTATTACTGGAGATGTTATTTTGCAATCAGTATTTTTTAAAGATATTATATTCGGATGAAAAAGTTTAAAACAATAAGTACGATTTCGATAATGGAAAGTTTGGAACTTTTAGATAAATTAAAGACTATGAACACTAAATTAACGATTGCAGAAACGATTATAAAACTGGAAGCTGGTTTTGGAAGTATCTTTTCAAAAGATGATGTTTTATTAATGTTAAATAACATTATACTTGATAACGAACAATTTAAATCTATAATTACTAAAAGTGATTTAATGTTGAATAATATTGAACTTAATAATGCAGAAGTTAAATCTACAATTACTAAAAGTGATTTAAGAAAATTAAAAAACGATATTGTAGAAAATATAATTAAAAATAGAGAAGATATTTGTACTATTGATGATATAGAACTTTCTATTAACAACAACTTATTAAGTAACAAATACTATAAATCTATTGAAATTGATAATATTAATTTTAATGAAAGTGAATTAGAAAGTTTAGTTGCTGATTGTGTTGATGAATTTATTGATTTGCACAATATCAAAGAAAATAAAGAATAAAGCGAAGAAGAAAGCGAAGAATAATTAATAAATTTTAAATTAAATTTAAGGGCAGTAATTATTGCCCTTTTTTTTATAAAAAGAATTATGAACTTTTATTTAATACAATTTATCTTTATTTTTGTGTAAGATAATTTAATACTTAAAAAAAATGAAAGAAAAAATGAAAGAAAAAATCGGAAAAACTGAAAATAAATTTTTAGCAGTAGTAAGAATAGGAAAACAAACTGAAATTTTTGGATTTAAAACAAAAGCAAATAGAGATTCATTTGCAAAAGAAGTACGGAGTAAAGGTGCTGAAGTAATTACATCTAATTTGTAAAAAATAAAAAAAAAAGTAAAAGGGCAGTAATTATTGCCCTTTTTTTTATAAAAAAGAATTATTAACTTTTATTGTAGATTCATAAACAACTTTATTAAAATATAAATTAGAATTTTTATTTTCTAATAGTTCATTTTTTTTATTTGATTTCATTGGTTTATGAAATTGATGATAAACATATAAATCATCAATAGAAACTATATTCATTTTCTTTCTAACAATCCTTAATATAAATTCATTATCTCCAAAAGCTAATCCATTAGAAAATCTTTCATCAAACCCACCTAATTCTAATAAGTCTTTTTTAGTTATCGCAGTACAAAAATTTAAACATCTATTGTTTAATACACTATGTTGATACCAGCCACCTTTTTCAAAAGAAAAACCTATATTATTTTTTTTCTCTAAAATATAATCGTTTTTAGTCGAAAAATATAAATCTTTTGTATTTTCTTTATTTAATGCGTAACAACCATAAACACGATACATATTATCTTTTATATTATTAATAGCATCTTTTATTATATCGCCACTATGATAACATTCTGCACCTTGTTGTATTATAATATCGCCAGTCGCCATTGATATTAATTTATTGTGTGCTGGTATTTGTAAAGTCCACCATTTATCTTTTTTTTCAAATCTAAATAGTGTTATATTATATTTATGATATTTAGATATTAATTCTTCTATTCTATGTTTATCTTTAGAAGCATCATCTACAATTAAAATTTCAGTATCATTTATATATTCTGATTTAATAATAGAATCTAATGTTTTCTTTAATAGTTTTTTTCGATTATAATAAGTTATAAGTATAGATACTTTCATTTTTATTTAGAATTTTCAATCATTTCATTAATACCATTTTCTATTTTAATAGATGGATTAAAACCAAGATTTTTTAATTTAGTAAAATCTCCAATTTTATATGCAGTTCTTGTAATTGGAATATCTACATATTCAATAACTCCACCACCTATTTTATCAATTATAATTTTCGCTATATTATCAATAGGCAAAATCTCATTTCCATTACCTATATTATATGTTCCAATTACATTTTTTTCTATTAATAAATTTAATGCAAATATAAAGTCGTTTATATGTAACCAAGAACGATAAGAATTTTTATGAACTGGTAATTTTTTATTATTAATACTTAACTTAATAAATTTAGAAATTACACTACGATAATTATTTTGATTTTCTCCAGCACCATAAATCATAAATGGTCTAACAATAATATAATTTTTTAATTCCTTAATAACCATTTTTTCGCCAAACAATTTTTGCATAGCATAATGATTTTTTGGTTGTAATAAATTAGCATTAATATCTTCAATCATTTTATTATCTCCTAATGAATCTCCATAAATTTCTGATGTAGAAAAATATATTAGTCTTATGTTATATTCTTTACATAAAGAAATAATGTTATAACTACCAATTAAATTAGTTTGCATTGATTTTTGTATATGTTCTTCACAATTTTCAATACCACATTCCGAAGCTAAATGAATTACTAAATCAAATGTATTATTTTTGAATATATTTATTAATTCAGATAATATAGAAATATCTGCTCTAATATAATTATCCTCACTTAAAATATATTGGTCTAATCCAATTACATTATTATTAAGAGATATTAAATAAGGAACTAATTGTGTACCTATAAAACCTTTTGAACCAGTTACTAAAATTTTCATTATTTATTTATTTAATTTTCGTTAAAATAATCATTATCATTATCATTATGTTTTTTATATAATACTATTACTATTATTAATCCTATTGTAAATAAAAGGTATTCCATAGTTAAAATTAAATTGTTAATCATTTTTTATTTTATAAAACAAAAATACATATATTCGCATTAATTAAAAAGTGTTTAACTTAAAAAAAAACTATGGTCTATTTTGTCGCTATTTTATTACTGATTATTAATTTTTGGTTATTTAACATAACTGGATTAATAATAACATTATTTCTATTTGCTTATGTTTCTTTTGCAAGACATTATGTACTTTATACTATGCTTCCATACTTTAATAATTTAGAAAAAAATAATGATATATATAATGATAATTATTTAGTAATAAAAGCAGTTTCAACTATGATGCAGAAATATATTGAATATATGCCTATTGATAAGTATAGGAATTATAAATACTATAATCTTGCAATATATATTTCATCAGCATTAACATTTATTCCTTTATATGTTGCTAAAACTTTAATAAAGAATTTTTTAAAAAGCAATAATGAAAATGAATAATAGATAATTATTTGTTTGATTTTTTTTATATACCTTTGTTTTTATAAAAAAAAATAGTATATGCTAAAATATATCTTTGTTACTATAATAGGTGTTGGAATAGTAAGATATTTTCAACGAAACAAAAGAATTGTTTGTCAAAAGTGTGGTTGGTCGTGGAAAGTCAAAGATGGTGGTAAAGATTTATATGTTTGTCATAAGTGCAATACTGATAATACAAAATTTTACACAAAATAAAAAAAAATGGAAAATAAAAATATAATATATATAGTTTTAGGAATAGCGATAATAGGCACAATAGGTGCTATTACTTATTTTTGGTTAAATAAACCAAGTAATAAAAGTGAAAATAAAACAAAGCAAGATAGGGTAATAACAATTAAAAGAGCATAAGAAATGGCTACTTCAACTTTATTAATCCCCAGCGAAAAATTAATAAGTCCTATGTCGTGGGGTAGTAGGCAATCAATAAAAACTATGCTCGAAAGAATACTATATAACTATGGTTCTTTTATAACTTTTGCATCTGAAAATTCTAAACTACCAAAATCAGTAATTGCTTCATTTATAGCAGTTGAAAGTGGTGGAAATTCAAAAGCTGGTGCAAGTGGTCATATTACACAAGGTTTAATGCAATGGAATAGAACTTATGCAAAAGCAAATTTAGAAACCGAGTATGCAGAAAAAAGATTGACACCAGCCGAAATTCAAAAATTAGCATCTTTTGGAATTAAATTTACAAATGGTAAAACAAGGGCAATAACAAATGCAGACCAATTAAAACCCGAACTCAACATTTTAATAGGTTCTATTATTTTAGGGCAACTTGCAGATGAAAAATGGGCGACTGATAGTAATGGTAATTTACGTTTAGATAGAATGATTGCAGTTTATAATGCTGGTGCTTATGGAGATACTGGTAAAAAAGCAAGATTTGGAGAACATCTTACTCCTTACGATTTAGCAAAAGCAGTTAATCCTACAACAAGTGCATATATTTCTAAAATTTTAGGCAAAGATGGTGCTATGGATATATTAACTTCTGATTTAGCAAGTAAAGTATAATTTATTTTTAAAAATAACAAACCAATGGTAAAAGAGGGAGAAGATATAACTATAAAAGATAAAGAAAGTTTTGATGCTTTAAACAATGAACTTGTTTCTAAAAGTGAAAACTTCAAAAAATTAGGGTTAAATCAAATACAAGGTAGCAGTCAAATAACATTAGACCAAGAGGTTAATAGAATAAAATTAGAAGCCAAAAGTTCTAAAGGAACTATTTGTGCTTGTTGTGGAAATAAAGTAAAATTATATCGCAGAACTATTACTTACGATATGGCTATTTGTATTTTATATATGCTTAAATTTTATAGATATTCAGAAAAAGCCGAAGATTATCAGTATTATACAAAAGAAGATTTCTTTTCAGAATTAATATCAAGTGGTAATGAATATGTATTAGGAAATTTTACAAAATTAAAGTATTGGGATATAATTGCACCAATGCCTATTGGAAAAAAAGTAAATGGTAAAATAGTACATAAAAAAGGATATTTCGCTTTAACTGAAAATGGAGTAAAATTTGCTCAAAGAGAAATTGGATTGCCGAAATATGCTTTTGTATATAATGACCAAGTAAATCATCATTCAACAAATGATTTTATTTATTCTATTGATGATATTTTAACCAGCGAGATATACGAATCAATAATGAGTAATACAAATGCTTAAAGAAACAAAACTCAAAAAGTATTTACGAGAAAATAGCATATCTCAAACTGAACTTTGCAATAGTATTAAGTTGATGTGTAAATCTTCGTTAGGTAAAGATGTTATTTCAAAAATTGTAAATGGTCAAAAATTAAATTATCATATAGACACACTTTTGAAGATATGTGTTGCCTTAAATTTAACTCCAAACGACATTATAGAAAAGGATATTTTCATTCAAAACCAGTTAAAATAATTGTTTTGTCTTAAAGTATAACATTTTGTATTTAGATATAAAAGCATAATTTTTAATAAGTTATGCTTTTTTTTATGAATTTTTTTTATATACCTTTGTTTTAAATTATAAAATATAATTATGATTGCACCAAATGGAAAACAAAGTAATTTAACTGATAGCCAGTATAAATTAGTTCGTACACCAGCTTTTAAAGAGTGGTTTGGCGATTGGGAATTTAATCCAAGTGAAGCAAGTAAGGTAGTAGATGAAAATGGAGAACCTTTAGTAGTATATCACGGAACTACAAGTATTTTTAACGAATTTAAAGTTGGAAGAACTAATGGATTATTTTTTACAAATAAAAAAGAAAGTGCAAATAGATTTTCAAGTGGAGATTTAAAAAGAGTAGGTGATTCTCCGAGAATTTTAGAGTGTTTTTTAAAAATCAATAAATTATATAATAAAAATACTAATGATGAAATTTTAGTTAATAATTATTATCAAGATTTTTTTGAAAAAAGACCTTACATTAAAAAGCAATCTCAAAAAAATATATTAAAAGATAAATTTAATAAATTTTTTATGGATTTAGTTTCTTTTGGAATTATTAATGATGAACCAAAACTTTTTTTATTAAAATATAATTATAATGGTATTGTCATAAATTCTGATAATAATGCTAAATCATACATTACATTTAATTCTAACCAAATAAAACTTGCAGATGGTAGCAACACTACATTTGATTCTAACAATAACGATATACGATTTGATGGTGGTGGATTAATTAAAAAAGAAAAGCAAGAAATTATTTTAAATAAAAATAAAGTTTTTGGAGATGGTTTACCAACATATAAATTAAGTGCAGATGGTAATTGGGTAATGAAGTTAGATTCAAGAACAAATAAATATAAATCGTATCAAAATTTTGATTTTTTTTATGATAATATATTAGAAAAAGAACGATTACAATATGCAAGAGAAAATGCTAAAAATGTTTTTGAATTTTTAGATAATAATGGTGCTGAATTATTAAATAAATCTATTGATGGTGCAAGTAGGTATTATTTATATAAAAACAATTATATAAGGGTTTCTAATCATTGGAATCAAAGCGAATATAAAGACAAAGAAACTGGAATAAATAAGTATAAATTTATAGAAAACAATTTTTATAGTTACAAAAAAGATGGTTGGAAAGAAATGATTAGTGAAATAGAATCTTTAAACGATAACGATATAAGATATAAAAAAGGTGGTCTTATAGCACCAAACGGAAAACAAAGTAATTTAACTGATAGCCAGTACAAGTTAGTTCGTACACCAGCTTTCAAAGAATGGTTTGGCGATTGGGAATTTAATCCAAGTGAAGCAAGTAAGGTTGTTGATTCTAACGGAGAGCCATTGATTGTATATCACGGAACTGATGCTATTTTTAACGAATTTAAAAAGCAAAAAAAGGGGTGGGAAACTTTTTGGTTTACACCAAATTTTGATACTGCTAAAATGTATTCTTTAGATAATTTTAAAAAAGAAACTGATAAAAATAATTCAAGGGTACTTCAATGTTTCTTAAATGTAAGAAATCCAAATAATAAATATCCTTTTGATATTATAAAATATGATGGATTTATTGATTATAAAACTTATATGGATTATGATATTTGGAAACAAATAAAAACAATTCAAGTAATTCAAGTTGTAAGTTCTAACCAAATAAAACTCGCAGATGGTAGCAATACAACTTTCGATTCAAATAATAACGATATAAGATATAAAAAAGGTGGTATTATAGCACCAAACGGAAAACCAACTTTACTTAAAAATGTGAAAGTAGGTCAAAAATTTTATATGCTCAATAAAAACGGAACTCCAAAATTCAATGGTAATATAACTTTTGAAATGACATCAAATAATGGAAAAGTTTTTGAGTATTTTAGAATTGAAAATAATAGAGTTTATGTTGGTAGTTCATTGTACGAACAATATGTAGTAATTATTGATTCAAATGAATTTAATAAAGGTGGACAAATAAATGAATATGCACAACAACTTATTGATATAATATCAATGAATCCACAATTAGAAAAATATGAAAAATATAAAGTAATATTAAAGAATAAATTTGGAATTAATTTTGATGATTTTTATAAGGATGATTACTATATTGAAAATGCTAATCTTTTGGAAATAAAAGTTAAAGATGATTTTATAAATTACGATAAATATATTGAGTATTCAAAAAAAATATTTAGATTAAGAGGACTTATAAATGATTATTACTCACAAAATATTGAGGGAGTTATATCAATAGAAAAAGCAATAGAGATTGGAAAAAAATTGAAATTCATAGTTAAGCAAAGAGAATATGATGGGGGGAGTGGTAACTATGCAGAACATAGTATAGATACTATAACTATACCGAATAAAGTTGATATAAACTCATTTATTCACGAAATAGGACATCATTACGACCATTTTGAGAGTAAAGAATACAATGGATTAGCAAAAACATCTACATACGCAAGTAGTCTTTATGAGATTGGTAAATCAGATGAAGTTTTTGCAGAGAATTTTAAAAACTATTTTATTGCACCTAATTGGTTAAAAGAAAAACTACCTATGGTGTATAATGAATTAGATAAAAATATTAATGATATTTATAAAAAAGAAATTTATAAATTAATTGATAGTTCTAAAGAAAAATATGAACAAGGTGGTAATGTAAATGAATTAGTTGAAGATGTTTCAACTGAATATCTAAATTCAATAAGAAATCAAGATAAGTCAAGATGGAATTACGATTTAGAAAAATCAATAGAAAAACAAGGAATTTTAGAACCAGTTACAATAGGTTATTGGTCTGAATATGATAAAGTAACTTTAGTAGATGGACACCATAGATTAGATACTGCTATTGATTTAGATATTAAAAGTATTCCAACAATAATTCAATTATACTATAATAATCCAACTGGATTACATAAATTATATCAAGCACCTAAATACAATCCAAATGCAAAAAAACCAAGTGATTTAGGTATATTCAAAAAAGGTGGTATGACAAATAAAGGATATGTTTCATATAAAGATAAGTACAATAGAAAATATGCCTATTCAAAAGGAGAATCACACGATTTAAAAGAAATAGCAAAAGATACTGGAGTTTCAATGAAAGGTTTGCAACAAATCTATAACAAAGGTATTGGTGCATATAGAACAAATCCAAGTAGTGTTCGACCAAATGTAAAATCAAAAGAACAATGGGCGATGGCGAGGGTATATAGTTCAGTAATGGGTGGAAAAGCATCAAAGATTGATTCTAACGAACTTAAAATGGAAAAAGGTGGTATATTACAAGATAAAAATTCTATTAGAAAATATGCAGAAAACTTATTAAAAGATTTTGATTATAAATTTATTGGATTTTCTGAAAGTAATTATGGTCAATCAATGTATTTTGATGTAGATGGAATTAAATGTAGATTTTCAAATCATAGTGTAACAAATAGAGATAGAATGATTAATGAGATTCTTTTTGATATTAATAATGTAAATTCTGAAAATACAAAATTTGGTAATAATCAATCTTTATTACAATTAAGATATAGATTAGGAGATACATCAATTAAATATGGAAAAATAACTTATTTAGGTCGTAGTGGTAAGTATTACGATGCTTTTGGATATACTGATTCTAATGAAATTAAAATGGAACAAGGTGGAAATATAAATATAAAATATAACAATATGTCAAAACATAAAGACGGACTTTTCGTAGGTAAAAGTCATAAAGAGGGTGGTATTCCTATGATAGTAAAATCTACTGGACAAAAAATAGAAGTTGAGGGTGGAGAATCTATAACGAATAAAACATCAATGGCTGATGATAAAATAAGAACTTTAACTGGTACTAATTGCGAAATAATAAGCCAAATCAATACTCAAAATGGTAATGGTGTAGCTATGGATTGCGATAGTGTAGTAGGGAAAAAATATAAATATAAAGCTGGTGGAAGCATACAAAAAATGACTTCTGCACAAGGTAAAATGGAAAAGCATACTCAAAGGGTTCTTGCTTTAAGAAAAAATAAAGCAGAACAAGAATCTAAAGTTGAAAATAATTCAGAAGATTTAATTGATAAAAGAATTGTTGGTTTAAAAATTGCATTAAAATTTGCATCTAATGAAGAAAAAAAATTAATTCAAAAAAGAATTAAAGCATTTGAGATTGCTAAAAAAATATTAATTCCAAATACAAAAACTCTTGAAGATTTGTTAGAAGAAGATATGGATTTACAAAGTGAAATTGACATAGAAAAAAGAAAACCAAAAAATGAACAAAGCGAACTTACAAGATTACGACTTGAACGTGGAGTTATTTTAAAAAAAATTGATGAAATTGAAAAGTTAAATACTAATAATGTTTCAGATATTAAAACAATGGAACTATATGTTTCGCCAATGAGAGAAAGAAATTTAGATAAATATGGAGAAGATACTAACCAATGTATATCTTGTGGAAAATTAATGAAAGATTCCGATAGAAAATATGTATGTATGGGTACTGATTGGGAAGCATACAATACTAATGAATCTGAAGAAAGAGATGGAATAGATTATTTTGTTGGAACTGATACTGAAATACAAGGTTTTTTTCCTATTGGAAATGATTGTGCAAAAAAAATGAAAGGATTTACATTTGAAAGAGATAATAAATTTAATAATGATGAAATTGATAATTTGGAATTGCTAAAAAGTAAAATTAGAAACATAAGTAAAAAAATGCAATATGATGGCGAAAGTGGATATGGTGGTTATGTTATTTATTTAGATAAAGATAAAGATAAAATTGAAATAAATACTTATACAAATTTATCGCCTTATTCAGCACAAGCAAGTGATGAAGTAAAAGTATTATTTAATGCACCTAATAAAACTATGATTATATTTTCAACGAATGTTTCTGAACGTTTTGAAGATAATAATTCATTTGAAAAATATGGTGGTATAAAATATATTTATGAACCACTTACTAATAAAATTGCTTCCGAAATACTTGAAAAAATAAAAGAATTTACATTTGAAAGAGAAAATAAATTTAATACTGGTGGTAGAGTTTATAATTTTTCAGATTATTCAAATGATGCTTTAAGTGATATGATAATAAATCTTTCAAGGTATGAAAATAATGAAGAATATATTGAAATCGTAAAAGATGAATTAAAAAAACGTAAACGCAAAAATATAGGTATTAATAAAAAAATGGCTACTGGTGGTAGTATTTCCGATATAAATAAAATAATAACACAAGTTTTACAAGCAATATCAGAAAATAAAAAGATAATTATTGGTAGATTAATTTTTACTTCATATTTTAATAATTCAAGTAAAAAAATGCAATATAGAATGAATGATGATTATAGAGTAGATAAATGGGAAGAATATAAAAATGAAAAAGAATATACAAAAGCAGTAATGCAAAGAGTAAACTATTATATTAAAAAAGGATATCCACAATTAATTGAAATTAATTAATAAAAAAAAAGAAATGGTAAGAAAAGTTAAAGTAGAAAAAGAATCTAATGTTGAAAATAATTCAGCAGACTTAATTGATAAAAAAATTAAGGGATTAAAGATTGCATTAAAAGTTGCAATCGAAGGAGAAAAAGAATTAATTAAAAAAAGAATTAAAGCATTTGAGATTGCTAAAAAAATGTCAATTCCTAAAGTTAGTGTAGCTGGGGATTTTGGTTGCTACAACGATTA